>OGJS01001255.1_pt1 | contig 11702 bp, 10 predicted proteins | sample 1572241 | NCBI WGS metagenome assembly OGJS01 (sample SAMEA2582145, study PRJEB24529) | metagenome | biome: Human gut stool | place: China | collected 2011 | reverse complement strand
AATTTAGGCACCACTCAAAGCACTACAAATGTCTCAGAACAAGCCACAACTTCTGCTGCAAGCTCTGAAGTTGTCAGTGAAACTGCCTCAACAACTGCAAACGAAAGCCAAACTCCTACAGAATCAGTTGCAGGCCAAACACGTGAAGCCGTAACTACAGACCGAGCTGCCAGTGAGACAGCTTCAGTACCTAATGAAACAAACGTCACTGGTGGTCAATACTATAGCGACGACCAAGGCTACTGGCATTACAAAGATGCTAGCGGTAAAGACCTGACTGGACCACAAACTGTTGATGGCGTTAAGGTTTACTTCGATCAAGGTGGTGTTCAGGTTAAAGGGGAATTTACCTGGGACGGTCACTATTATGACAAAGATTCTGGTGCTCTTGTTACTAATAAATTCGTTGATAGTTACAGTAGCACCTATTACCTAGATGAAAATGGCAATAAAGTAATCGGACCCAAGGAAATTAATGGAGCGTGGTATTATTTTGATCAGTATGGTGAACAAGTTAAGGGTAGATTTGCTTCTGATAACCGTTATTACGACGAAAACGGAAAACAAGTGGATTTCGGAACAAATTGCTATTTCGAATTAAACGGGGAATGGTACTATGCTGGAAATGATGGTGCTATTTTAAAGGGACCACAAACCATCGATGGCGTTAAGGTTTACTTCGACCAAGGAGGTGTTCAAGTTAAGGGCTATTTTGTTAAAGATAGTACTGACAATAATGAACGCTATTATGATAAAGATACTGGTGCTCTAGCTACTAACCAATATATCATCGCCTACAACCCCTACAGACATAGAAATGAACGTTATTATGTTAACGACCAAGGAATTCGGTTAACTGGTCCTCAAACAATTGACGGTAAACAAGTCTACTTCGATACCTACGAGGGAAGCCAGGTTTTCGACAATTTTGCTGACGATGGTTACTTTTACGGTCAGGACGGAAATCGTGTTGATCTTGGTGCCAATCGTTATGTTCAAATCAGAGACAATTGGTACTATGTCGGTAACGATGGAAAAATTTTAACCGGTGAACACATTATTGATGGAGCTCACGTTTATTTTGAATATGGAGGTAAACAAGTTAAAGGAGATTTTGACTATAAAAATCAATTTCACGATAAAGACTCTGGAACTTTAGTTACTAATCGTTTCGTTACCGTTAATGACAAGACCTACTTCATTGGAGCAGATAGTAAGGCTATTAAAGGAGCGACCGTCATCGACAACATTGAATACTTCTTTGACGAAAAAACTGGCGCTCAGGTTAAGGGAAATTTCGCAAGTAACAAAAAATATTATAACAGTACTACTGGTGCTCTCGTAATCAATAGTTATGTCCAAGTCGACAAAGACTGGTACTACGTAGGCAATGACGGTAAACGGCTTAAAGGTTCTCAAACCATTAACAATGTTCCTGTATACTTTGACCCTTATGATGGTAAACAAGCCAAAGGTGTCTTTGGTAATGATGGCTACTTCTACGACAAAGATTCTGGTGCTAAAATAGACCTTGGTACCAATCGCTACGTTTACATCAACGATAACTGGTACTATCTTAATGGAGAAGGAAAAATCCTTAAAGGCGATCAAACCATCGACGGGGTACAGGTTCACTTTGATCCATATTATGGCAATCAAATTAAAGGAGAATTTACCGATAGTAATGGGCATGCGGTTAAAGCAAACTCCTATACTAGCCCAGTTAAGTACTATGATAAAAATTCTGGAGCTCTTGTAAAAGGTCAATACTTTAGCCATGATGGTAAATGGTACTATGCAGATGCAGAAGGTAATATCCTTAAAGGCTCACAAACCATCGATGGGGTACACGTTTACTTTGACTATAATGGTGTACAAGCTAAAGATACTGTTCTAGATGGTTACTACTACGATAAAGATAGTGGAGCACGAAAAGAACTCCCTCGTGATCAGTTTATTAAGATTGGTGACGATTTATACTACATTAGCAGTAATGGACGAACTGGGAATATAACTATTGATGGTAAGGATTACTATGTTGGTCGATATGGTAGAGTTCTTCGTGGTTCCTTTAACGTATACCAAGAGCCACCTTACTATGATGACGAAACTGGCGAAGCTGTGAAAAAAACTGGTTTTGTTAAATCTTATGGTCGTTGGTACTATATAGAGGAAGACGGAAAAAAAGCAAAGGGCCTTAAAGAAATTGATGGTAAGCTTTATTTCTTCTCTAACAATCCAATGAACAAATACGAAACAAACGAACAAGTTCGTGGACAATTAGCTAGACCTTACTTTTATATTTCCTTCCCAAATAGAGCAGAAGACAACCCAACTTACTACTTCGATGCTGAGACTGGAGCTGCTGTAACCAACCAATTCGTCTATGCAGATGGACACTGGTACTACTTCGGTAACGATGGAAAGGCTCTTCTATTTGATCAAGTCATCAATGGTCAACACCTCTACTTTGATTATGAAGGTAAACAAGTGAAGGGTGATTTCGTTACAGACTACAAGGGAACTCGTTATTATGACGAAAACTCTGGTGAGCTCGTAACCAACCAAACACGTACCATCAATGGTGTGACTTATCACTTTGATGAAAATGGACGTGCGAAACAATTGTAAAATAAGTCCGAAAATTGACTAAAATTATTCTTACTAGTCTTACAGATAAAAAAACAAACAAAAAGCCAAAATCAGCATTCTGATTTTGGCTTTTTGTTAGGTAAAGAATTTATTGGTCCTTTTTCAGTCTTTTTAGGTGTTTATAGAGACCGAAGGCACGATCCAGTTGCATGGATTCGATAGGACGTTTGCCCTTGATATAGAGATTTCCATTGGTCGCATTCATCAACCCTGTCTTAGCAATGGCATAACCAGTAATCATACCACTATAAAGGAATCTTTCTAGTTCCTTGACATCTAAAACTCGACTTGAAGGTTCAAGGGGACCATATTCTGCTTCATAGATATCCACAAGTCTTTTAAACTTATAGGCCGTTTTTATGGGCATATCTCCGATAGTTCCCTTTGAATAATAATGATAAAGATTCTGTGGGCTTAAGTCTGCAGAGGCTACCTCTTGACCGTTGGGCGAGTAGGGTTGGAGCTTAATGAAAGTATTGAGCTTACCAATATCGATGTGGTAGTCGCTAACATTTTCCTTAGGAATAGGGAAGTCATCCCTATCAATAATCTCCCTTCGTCTGATGGTAGCCAACAATTCATAAGGCTCAACTCTAAGTCTTTTTGAAAATTTTTCTAAAGTATCAAGCGAAACCGTTCCTCTTTGATTGATCAGGTCATAGTTGGTTTGAGCCATACCAGATGAGACTACAAAGGCTGTCATGCGTTCTCTGACTTCCCCCTCATCCATATCTTCCGTGATTTCCAGCTTCTTGCGAATGTTGTGCCACAAGTTTTGGGTGACCTGATCAGGATCTCTTGGAAACTCAAAAACCTCATGCTGATTGTCTCGAGCTAAGAGCTTTCCAAGTGTAATATTTTTCCCAGTCACCTTGGCCAGACCATTAGTAATAGTTACAATCTTTGGGATATTTCCCTTAGGCTTGTTCATAAAGAGCATCCGAAGGCTTCCTGCCGGAATCCCCGTGGCTTCTGAGAGCTCTCTGTAACTCTTTTTGTCTTTCCAAAATTCCCCCATTCGAGCTTTTTCTGCATTTTCCCAGAAAAGCTCCTTAAGGGGTTTGGGGGCATTCGGCTCATCCGAAAATAGTCGTTTTGACATCATTGTCTCCCTCTAAAATTGCTGTTTTAAAATTAGTCCAAATCTATTATCTCATATTTTTAATAAAAATCAAATCATTTCCTAATCAATAATCATTACAATCAGCTAGTCGTTTAGAGTTTTTCTTGGGTTAATTGAGCACAAAAATTCCCCTCGTACTTAAACGAAGGGAGTTGTTTGACTAATAATTCCAGTTTACCAAGAGATAGATAAGGCTTGAGCCAAACATATCTGCTAAGGCATGAACGAGGAAAAATGGAAGCAAATTTTTAACCTTGTACTTATAAGACCAAAGACAACCCCGATAACCAGAGCCCATAGCATGCCCTGATAGGTATGGAAGGACACACGAACAATGGTTGAAAAGAGTAAGACCAACCACTTATACTTGCCCTTAACCGAGGTCAAGAGTCCTAGGAAGAAAAATTCCTCGTAGAAACCGTTGAGCAACCCATAAGCAATCGCCATAGGTGACAAAGCCATAAACTTATCAATCACAGCCATAGGGCTAATAAAGGCTAGAACTTGAGGACTAAAATAATTATATTGTCCTGACAAAGTACTTACCATATCAGCAAATAAGCCCATGATAGCGAAAATAAAGGGTACCCAAAAGAGAACAGACCACTTTAGACGGATTGGCAGTTGTTTAAAGTCAAAATGGCGTATCCAGAGATAAATAATCGCTAAGGCTAGGAGGATAATCTGCAAGGTGAAATTGCTAGAGTAAGCTGCTCCTTCACTGGCTGTATTTGTTGCTGTCTCACTGACTGCCGTGGAAAGGCTTGGAGACAAACTCGCCAAATACATCTGTGTCGAACGAACAATAAACTGACCAAACATAATCAGCGTAACAATACCAATATCAAACCATCTCAGTTCCTTGAGCGGCTGCTCAGGATGAATTTTCTTAAGTAAAGACATGGGCCTTCCCTTCCTTCTAGTATCTTCATCGAAGACTGGTTTATTTTTTAAGGTTATTATAAGTCATAAACCTTAAAGTAACACTAAAATTTGCAGTAAGATTAGTATTTCATTTAAGGAAAGAAAAAGCAAGGGAAAGCATGTTTCCTTTGCTTCAAACGCCTTATTAATCATTCTTTTTGACTACGCTAACTAAGACAAGGAGTTGGAAAATGGCTAGAGCAAATAAGACCATAAAGCCATTTCGACTACCTTGAGCCGTTGCTTGTGCAAAGTCAATCTTGTGATTAGCTTGACTCATAGCAACAATTAGAGAAGCTAGCGTTGTTCCCACTGCTCCTGCAAATTGTTGGAGCGTGTTAAAGATGGCATTGGCATCAGCACGTTGATCTAGCGACAGTTGTTTCTGTCCATTGGTCATGACATTACCAAAGGAAACGCCAAGCCCCGTCATGAAAATCATGTAAAAAACGAGGATCAACGTATTGGAAAGAGAGAGACCAAATAAGCTAAATAACAACTGAGCGAGTACGATAAGGATTGCTCCAATCAGAATCGGTTTACGAGCTCCCATCTTATCTAAAATGATACCTGAGAATGGAGCGAATCCTGCACCGATAATAGCACCTGGAAGCAACATTAAGGCTGCAGAAGTTGTATTCGAGTGGTTAACCAATTGCACATAGTTTGGCAAGAGAAAACTCATCGCAAGGGATCCCAATTGGAAAGAGAAGAAAGCGATGATATGACCTGTCAGTTTACGATTTTTCAAAATAGAGAGGTTGATAATAGGGTTGTCCAATGTTGTTGAACGCCAAATCAAAAGGACAAGACCTAAGATACCAATCAAAAGCCAACCAAGAACTGAGAAACTAAAGAAAGCATGATCAGCAACCCCATGAATGCCTAAAATCAAACCCAAGAAAAGAAAGATGGTAGCCAGTAGACTAAGGATATCTAAAGATTCACGTTGTACCTCACTCTTTTGCTCAATCGAGCGAAGCCCCGCAATCAGTGAAGCCAAGAGAATAGGAAACTGGACGAGGAAGATAGAACGCCAACCAAAGTGTGCTGTCAAGAGACCACCAACAGTTGGTCCAATGGCTGGAGCAACGGCTGTAATCAGTGTCCCAACTCCCATCATGAGACCAATCTTACGACTTGGCACCTGCTCCAAAATGATGTTAAACATGAGAGGTAGAGCAAAACCAACACCCATCCCTTGAACCAATCGTCCCAAAACAACAAAGCCGAAACTAGGGGCTATAAAGTCGATGAGAACACCTAAAATAGACAATAGGTTGGCGACCAGAAAGATGGTTTTCATCTTAAACGAGCGCTTGAGATAGGCAGATAAGGGAACCACACAAGCGACCACTAGAAGATAAATGGTTGTAACCCACTGTACGGTTGACGTATTGACTGAGAATGCCTTCATCAATACGGGAAAGGTGATGTTCATAGCTGTTTCACCAGCTACTCCACAAAATGAAAGGATTCCTGTCGCAAAGATGGCACACAGGACCTTGGTGGAGATTTTTTCGTCTGACATAAGTATTTGTTCCTCCTAGATAAACTTAAATATTACGGTAGTGTTGTAAGATTTTGAGAAAGACTTCTCTCTCTTTAGCTGAAAATTGCTGGGCAAACTCTTCTTCCTCTTTTCGAAGATAAGATTGACAGGCAGAAGCGATGTTAAGGGCTTTATCCGTGAGAATAACCGCCTTTTGCCTAGCATCTTTTGAAGAAGTGTGGCGTTCAATCAAGCCTTTCTTCTCCATTCGCTGTAAGAGCACTGTCGTTGTCGAACGCTGAATCTCAAATTCGTGCTCAATGTCCCGTTGAAAGACTTCTTGATCCGCATGATTGGTTATAAAATCAATGACAGCCATCTGATTTCCAGTCAAGTCATACTGCCTAGCAAACTGGTCAAAATGACGCATCATATTATTATTGGCTTGTTTTAACAAGCGTCCAAAATGGTCCAAAAAAATGACTCCTTAACTATATTGTTAGCTAACTAGCAGTATAGAAGAATTATTAGCTCAAGTCAATAGATTCTTTCAAAAAATAGAAAACTCAAGGACCTAGAATCCTTGAGTTGCTATATTTAGTCTTTCTTTACAGGAATTTCCTTAATCACACGCGCCGGATTCCCACCTAGAACAACATTGTCACCGAAGGACTTGGTCACAACGGCTCCTGCTCCAGCAACTACATTATCCCCTAAGGTCACTCCTGGAAGGATAATCACGCCTCCACCGGCCCAGAAATTATCACCGATCGTAATTGGAGCACCATATTCAATGCCTGAATTACGCTCGGTTGGATCAAGCGGATGCAAGGGCGTCAAAAACTGACAATTAGGGCCAATCATGGCATTGTCACCAATCGTGATAGGACAGATATCCAACATGGTCAAATTCCAGTTGGAATAAAAATTTTCACCGATATGGATATTAACACCGTAATCCGTAACGAACTGAGGATTCATGGCAACATTTTCACCAGTCGAACCAAACCAAGATTTGACAATCTCTGCCCTCTTGAGGCGATCAGGTTCAGCATTGAAGGCCCATTGTTTTTCTCTTGAACTGGCCGCTAGAGCACGTAACTCAGGATCGCTTGGCTTATAAAAGTCACCTGCAATCATTTTTTCATATTCAGTTGGCATGGCATACTCCTTTTTGCTTCTTCTCCTATATTGTAGTATAGAAGTGATGTTACCACAAGCGAATGGATATAAACTAGCTAATAATCTCAACTAAAAAACCATTACTAAATATAAATTGTAACCATAGCTCCATTATTTTCATTAGAAAGTTTCAGTTCCCAATCATGAAGTTCTACGACTCTTTTTACAAAAGATAACCCTATTCCAAAATGGTGATTCTGAGAGTCTTTTCCTGATTGATTATCTTGGTAAAAGAGCGATCCTACATTATCAATCATATTAGCCGAGAACCTTGAGCCATCATTCCAAACCGATAAAACAATCTTATTTTGCTCAGATGATAATTTTATAACTATCCTTGGCATCATTGATTGACTATAGGACATTGCATTATTCACAAGATTAGTAAGTGCTCTTAAGAATAATACTAAGTCAATATGAATAGTAGTATCAGATGGGGTTTCATTCAATACTTTTAAAACACAGGTCCCAGTTGTCAGAGGAGTTAATTCTCTAATCAAACATGACGCAAGCTGCTCCGAAGTAATATGCTCTTTATTGATATTATCTTTATAAAATGTTTTTGAATATTGAATAAATTGATTAAAATAATTATCTAGCTGTTGACTTGAAGATTCGATATCTAATAAGCATTGAGTTAACTCAGGAGACAAATCAAATGTCTGAAGATACTCAGCATTACCTGAAATTATTGTTAGAGGTGTCTTTAAATCATGTGCTGCGGAAGACACTCTGAACATTAGCTCTTGCTTTTGTTTTTTCTCTTTTTCAAGCATCTTCTGAATTTTATCCTGCATCTTCATAATATGTTCTTTTGTCTCAATAAATTCAAATAACCTTAGTGGCTTAGAGTATTTGTTATTGTCTGAATATAAGCTTTGTTCATATACTGTCTTCATCTCTATCTGAATTTCATATAGAAGTTTTTGTACATTTCTTACAATTATAACAACTAAAATGACACAAAGATAAATCCACGAGCTAACACTAAAAAACATAGTAAAGCTATTCACATTGTTAGCATTAATTCCTTCAACTGCTGTAAATAGGGCAGGAATGATATAAAAAAAACAAATGCATATCAGAAATTGAAAAATAATTTTCAAATAAGTTGCTCTTATCAACTGCTTTAATGTTATTGATTTTGCCATTTATATCCCCCACCCCAAAGAGTTTTAATTGGATCAATACCATAAGGTTTTAATTTTTGTCGAATCTGATAGATATACTCTGTGATACTTCGGTACTGAACTTCTGAACTTTGAGGGTACAAATATTCATAAAGCTCCTCTACACTAAAGATTTTAGTTTGATAGGTAAACAACAAATATAATAAATTAAATTCCCTTCTCGAAAGAGAAATACTATTACCGTCTACTATTAATTCCTTTCCTACCCTATCAAATTGAAGTAAACCACTAGTCTCAGTATCTCCGACAGAAAGTAGCCTTTTATCTCGTCGAATATGCATTTTGACTCTTGCAACCAACTCCTTCATACCGAATGGTTTGGTAATAAAATCATCTGCACCTATTCCAATAGCTTCAACAATATCTTCTTCAAGGTTTTTAGCAGTAATAAAAATTATAGGTGTTTGAATCTGACTTCTGATACTACTACAAATATCAATACCACTCACTGGCATCATTATATCCAGTAAAATCAAATCAAATCCTATGAAGTCACAGAGGTTAATATCTTCAACAGAATTTCTAGTTTCAACTACATAGGAGTTTTTCTCCAGAATATTCTTAATCAATCTTAAAATTTTTAAATCATCGTCAATAACTAGAATTTTAGACTTTACCATTTTTTTCCTCGTACGTTTTGAATATATTGTAACATAATTAAAAATCGAAAATACATTTCAAAATTAGCATATAATTTATAGTTCAATAAATTGAGCTTCTACCAAATCTTAATAATGCTCATTTTTAGGTAACAGAATATGCGTTCCAAAGTCTTTAATTTTATGATTTCTAAGTAAATAAATACAGTCTGCATTTTTTATAGTTGATAATCTATGTGCGATAATAATAACTGTCTTTGTACTAAATAATAATACCAAACAGTCTTATATCGATTTATCAATCAATCTATCTAAATTTGATGTTGTCTCATCTAATAAAACAATCTTTATTTGACTTACTTTAAAAATTCCTTTCTAATAAGGTAATAACTAGTAAGGAATAATCCAATAAGCCAAATTATGAATACAATAAAACGCATTATAGAATAGTTTGTATGTATTAGCTGAAAAACTAAATCATATATTATTACACTTGAAGCTATTGGTATAACCCTATCTATAAAAGGCAACACCAGTATAGGAAATAATAGCAAAATTGCAAGTGCAATCATTGAATTACCACATAAAAAGGAAAAAGAGTAACCCGCTAAAAAGTATATAACTGAACCAAACAAGTAGTAATAAAAATTTACTTCACTATGAGTACCCTGACTAAATATCATTACTATTAAACCTGCTAATACTGACTGTGTTAGACATTCTAGTAGGTCTATTAATAATATATATAATGTAGCTTTCACCCTACTTCCGTTGTTCAGGTAAACTTGCTTATAACTTTGTGTTTTCAATTCTACACTTGCATTTAAAACTCCATTCCCTAAAAAAGAGAACGATATTATAGTTAATAAGACAGAACTGCTAAAAGTGATAGAATCACCATTAACTTCGAATTTTAGGTATCTTAATAAACTTATTATAATAACAAATACTAACTGAAATAATAAATAAACCTGTACAGGTAATAAACTATATTTTTTATAAAACAAGCTATGCAATTGGCTTTTCATTCTTCTTCCCCCATTTTATTTTTTCTAAATAAAATAAACAAATCGTCGTAAGGAAAGTTTCAAATAGTAAAAGAATCGCTCCATATACTTGGGTTGTCTGACCGGCTTCGATCCTATCAAAAGCAAAAGACTTAGCTCCAATTAAAGGTAATAAATTATCTAAAATAGAAATTGCCCTAAGTATGCCTGATAAAGAGAAAACTAACAACAGAACTATCACAATCAAAGAAGGAATTGATCTTTTTGTTATTTTTACAAGTAATAGAGAGAGTAAATTAAGTGTAATTGTAAAAGCTACTATTCTAATGAAAACATCAAGCATTAAGCCTATAGACAGAATACTTTGTAACTTACTAACTAACATGAATTTTAGAAGTAATGCATTTAATAAAAACAACGTAAAAGTCGTCGTTATTGAAATAGCAATTATACTAAATATCTGTGAAAACAATCTTATTTTCCAGTTAGCACAAATTAGTGATGAAAACTCATCCTCACCAAATTGATAATCAGTTGCTAGAATTAATGCTGACAATATAGGCAAAAATAATACGGTTGCTTGATACGGAGATGATAAAATAGCATCTCTCACCGTTCTATAGGGAGTTTCAATTACATTTGGATCAATATTTACTGAGTTTGCAGCACCAGTGTGTAGTGCATTAATGACTTGAATATTTTGATAGGTAAAAAACAAACTAACTACAACTAAGATAAAAAATCCCATTTTAAATAAAGTTAGGTGACTATATTTATATAAATACCCCTTAATAACTTGACTTAACATTTTACACTACTCCTTTCGTGTACAGAGCTAAAATAGGCGTTTTCAAAACTATCATATTGCTTCAATACTTGCTCACGTTTGTCATTTAGAACAACGTGACCATTTGAAATACCTACAACTCTATCTACGGTTAATTCAAGTTCGCTCATATAATGGCTAGTTAATAGTACTGTTTTTCCTTGTTTCACAAAGTCTTTGAGAAACTCTCTTAACCAACGGATTCCTTCTGGGTCTAACCCATTAATAGGTTCGTCTAAAATCAAAATATCTGGGTCTGCAAGTATTGCTGTTGCTAAACCTAATCTCTGCTTCATTCCTAAAGAATAATCTTTGATTTTTTTCTTACCAACATCTTTTAATCCAACAATTTCTAAACATTCAATACAACGTTGCTTACTGAGTCCACAAGAAAGTGCAATCCATCTTAATTGCTCATAACCAGTTCTACTTGGATAAGGTTGATAACTATCTAAAAAAGTTCCTACTATAGAGAGTGGCTCAGCTCCTAACTCACTATATGTTGTTCCCAAAATAGTTGCCTTTCCACTATCAGCTGACTCCAATCCTAATAGTATTTTTATTAGGGTTGATTTTCCAGAACCATTAGGTCCTATCAAACCAGTAATCTCACCTTTATTAGCATGAAAAGTTATATTTGATAATACAACTTTGTCATCATATGTTTTATTTAAATTAGTAATATTAATCATTTTGCTTTCCTTTGA
>OGJS01001250.1_pt1 | contig 11728 bp, 8 predicted proteins | sample 1572241 | NCBI WGS metagenome assembly OGJS01 (sample SAMEA2582145, study PRJEB24529) | metagenome | biome: Human gut stool | place: China | collected 2011 | reverse complement strand
AGCTGCATTGCATGAGAGCTACTTTCGCAGTACTCGATATGCACACGCTCAAGACTTTGAATAAATTGACTACACTGCTGGATTACCTGTGGATGGCTATAAAGCGTATCAATTTTGCTTAAATCATCTTGCTCATTCACTAAAACACAGTGCTTGATAGGATAAGCCAACTCGCCCACCAAAGATAAAGTGGTATGTTGAAGCAAATCATAAACTTCATTAATTGCACCTGACGTAGTGTTTTCTAAAGGCAGTACACCATAATCAGCTTCTCCACTTTCAACCTTTTCAAAAATTTGAGCAAAGGAGTCACAACTGATTTCAGCAAACTGCTGATTATAACGAGCCGCATAATTACGCGCAGCCAAATTAGAGTAAGAACCACGCTTGCCTAAGAAAGCAATATGTAACGTTTCTTCTCGTTGCTCATTGAGCTTTTTCTGCAAATACACTTGTTGTGTTAACACAGAATCTTCAATGATCTTTTGGAAGACTGACGTAATATACTGTGGTTCAAGCTGATAATTTTGACTTTCAGCAAACTGCACAAGCTCTTGTAAGAGTTGTTGCTCCCGCTCTAAATCACGCAACGCTTTTTGCGTCACTTCTTTGCTTCTCACTACATCATATGCCAGGCGATGACGCTCTGAAAGCAGCTTTAACAAGCTGCGATCAATTTGCGTAATTTGCTGACGAATTTCTGATAAATCTAATGCCATTTCATTCCTTATTTAAAGGTTACTTCATTATGAGGGATGTATTTCTCAGCATTAATAGGTGAATTTTTCTCAAAAAATTCTTTTAAAACATCCGCATCAATAAAACCAGTGTTAACGAAAGTTGGATTTTTGGTCATAACCGGATAACCATCTCCACCTGCAGCATTATAGCTTGGTACAGAAATACGGTAAATTTTATTTAAATCCAATGGTTTGCCTTGAATTTTCACATTTTCAACTTTCTTATCTGCACGATTCACTGTCATGCTGATACCTGAGTATTGTGCATAAGCACCAGAATCCACTTCTTTCAATGCCACCACATTTAAATAATCCAATAATTCTTTACCGGTTAATTCAAAATAGCTCACAATGTTACCAAATGGATGGATTTTTAAAATGTCTTTATAAGTCACATCACCTTCTTGGATAGAATCACGAATACCACCTGAGTTCATGATACCAATATCTGCTTTCGCTTTTTGACGTTGTGCTTCTGCAATTAAGTGACCAAGGTTAGTTTGTTCAAAACGAATAATGGTATGATCACCCTCTAACTTACCGTTTAATTTACCCACTTTTTGGCTTAATAACGCATCACCTTTATCTTGGTAAGATTTTAAAAGTTTTTCCATTTCTGGATCTTGTGGAATCTCTTCGGCATAGTTCACATATTCTGTTTTACCGTCTTCTTTTTTCACTTTCTTCTTCAAGTTCACTGGAATTAATTGATAATTCACTAATTTTAATTCACCATTTTTGAACTCAAAGTCAGCTCGACCAACATATTTGCCCCATTCAAAGGCCTGCATAATCCAAGTACCATTTTGGAAATCTGGTTTACATGGCTGAGTAGGTTGATAATCTTTAATCCATACGCCTTTTTCATCCACGCAAATCGGATCATGGCTGTGACCACCGATAATCATATCGAATGCGCCTTTATCTAAATTACGCGTAAGACTTACATCACCTGGTGCATTTGAACCATGTCTCGCATCATAGTAATAGCCCATATGTGTTAAAGCAATTTTTACATCCGGTTTAACTTTTTCATTTAGCTCTTTTAATGTGGCTTTTGCTACCGTTGTTGGATCTTCAAACTTCACATTATGAAGATATTCTGGGTTACCTAATTTTGCAGTATCTTCTGTGGTTAAGCCTACCACGGCAATTTTAAGATCTTGTTTATTTAAAATGGTATAAGGCTTAACTAAGGTTTTACCTGTTTTCGTATTAATCACGTTTGCAGATAAGAATGGGAAGTTTGCCCATTTTTCTTGCATATCAAGAATTTGTAGTGGATTATCAAACTCGTGGTTACCTAATACAGTTGCCTCATAGCCCATTGCGTTCATTGCTTTAATATCTGGTTCTGCTGTTTGCATATCTGACTCAGGTACACCAGTATTAAAATCACCTGCATTTAATAAAATGAGTGAGCCACCTTTTTGCTCGACTTCAGCTTTTACGCGATTAACAATTGTTTTGTGCGCTGGAAAGCCATATTCACCTTTTGCATTCGGCCAAAAATGTCCGTGCGTATCATTAGTGTGCAATATGGTAAATTGATAGGTTTTGCCCTATTCATATGCCATTGCAGCAGAAGTTGCTAGCACAAGAGGAAGCACGGTAAATAATTTTTTCATAATAAAAATACCTCTATTTTTGACCGCTCTTTACCTTCGCATAAAACAAAAATAACAGAGCAAGATGGGAAATAAAAAAGCTATACTCCCGAAAGAAGTATAGCTTTTCAACAAAACATTGTTAGATGAGTACCTGCGCAGGCGCAACATAACCTTGTGGAACTTGTTTCTTATCTTCAAAGGTAACAAATTCCCACGCTTCCTGATCGGCAAGTACAGCACGGAGTAACTTATTATTTAAACCGTGACCAGATTTATAAGCTTTGAAATCACCGATGATGTTATAGCCACACATATAAAGATCGCCAATCGCATCAAGCATCTTGTGACGAACTAATTCATCTCTAAAACGTAATCCATCTTCATTTAAGATACGGTAATCATCTAATACGATGGCATTATCTAAGCTACCACCTAACGCAAGACCTTGAGATTGAAGATACTCAATATCTTTCATGAAACCAAAGGTTCTTGCTCGACTAATTTGATGTACGAATGCTTGTGCAGAGAAATCCATTACATAATTACGTACATTTTTACTAATCGCAGGATGATTAAAGTCGATTGTGAAATCTAAACGGAAACCATTGTAAGGTTTAAATTCTGCCCATTTATCACCGTCTTCTACTCGTACTTTTTTCTTAATACGAATAAATTTCTTCGGTGCATTTTGTTCTTCAATACCTGCATCTAAAAGCAAGTAAATGAATGGGCTTGCACTACCGTCCATGATTGGAATTTCAGGTGCATCAACTTCAATAATAATATTATCGATACCTAAACCTGCTAATGCTGCGTTTAAGTGCTCTACGGTTGAAACACGCACACCTTGTTCATTCACAAGTGCAGTACAAAGCATTGTATCGCGCACTGAATCCGCATTCGCAGGGAAAGTCACCGGCGGATTAAGATCGGTACGGCAGTAAATCACGCCAGTATTCGGCATTGCTGGGCGCAACGTTAAGGTTACTTTTTTACCGCTATGTAAGCCTACACCTGTGACTTTAATGCTTTGTTTTAATGTTCTTTGTTTAATCATCTCTTTTACCTTATTGCTTCACAACAAGATTACTTCTACTCTTATTTCTCATCACGACCAAATGATGCCGGATTAAAGAAATTAGGATTATTTCTTAACTGTTCTAAACGGCTTGGATCAAGCGGTTTATTTAAGTTACCGTATTGTGGATTTTGCTCCTGTGCTGGTTCTGGCTGTGGATTATGTCTTAATGCATCTAAACCATGTAAACCAACTGGCGGTTGTGGTTGAATCGTTTCTTGTGCTACAGGTTGTTGAACTGGCGCTTGTTGTACTGCTGCTTGAGGACGAGCAATCACTACCGGCTCAGCCGCAACAACATCACCTAAACCTGTTGCAACGATCGTGACACGAATTTCATTGCTCATTTCAGGAACTAAACTGGTACCCACAACGATAGTTGCGTCTTCTGATGCAAAACTACCTACAGTGTCACCCACCACGTTAAATTCGTCAAAGCCGAGATCCATACCTGAGGTAATATTAACAAGGATACCCTTAGCGTTAGAAAGATCGACTTTCTCTAATAAATCATTTTTAATTGCAAGACGTGCTGCTTCTTCTGCACGGCCCGCACCTGGTTCACTTTGAGCTGAACCAAAACCAATCATTGCTTGGCCCATTTCCGACATAACTGTTCTTACGTCTGCAAAGTCCACGTTGATTAAGCCTGGAGACGTAATCATATCAGAGATGCCCATAACAGAGTTACGCAACACGTCATTTGCAGCAGCAAAAGCATCAATTAACGTTGCATTTTTCGGGAGAACTTTTTGGATTTGTTGGTTAGGAATAATAATCATTGAATCCACGTATTGTGAAAGATCTTTAATCCCTAATTCAGCAAATTGCATACGTTTTTTGCCTTCAAAGCTAAATGGCTTAGTAACAACAGCAACAGTTAGAATACCTAATTCTTTCGCAACTTTAGCGACGATTGGTGCGGCACCAGTACCTGTACCACCGCCCATACCAGCAGCGATAAAGACCATGTCTGCACCTTCAAGCATTTTACGGATTTCTTCTTGGTCATCTTCAGCCGCTTTACGACCTACATTTGGGTTTGCGCCCGCACCAAGACCTTTCGTTGTTGCCCCACCAATTTGTACAGTTTGTTGAACTTGGCTTTTGCGTAATGCTTGCGCATCGGTATTCACCGCATAGAATACGATTTTACCGTGTTCTTCGCTATCAATTGCACTTTCGCCCAAGAAATTACCATTGAATTCTTGTTGCACCATGTTAGCAACCATGTGGTTAACTGCGTTACCGCCGCCTCCACCAACACCGACAACCTTAATCAGTGCACCTGTTTGCTCTTCAAAATCACCATACTCTGGGTATAACATTTGCTGTTCTCCGTTACTGCTAATACTCTGCTAGCACATTAATAAAAGTTAAATTTTTTCTATTGTAAATGAAAAAGCCAAAATGATCAAAATTCTGATTTCACTTTGTTGAAAATATTTTTAAGGCCTTTCCAGAATTTTTTGCCTAATGCTTCATCACCATAGTTACTATCCACTGGATCATTATCACTATTTTGATGATGGTATTGTAATAATCCCACTACGGTTGAATATTGTGGGCGATTTACATAATCTGTTAAGCCCGTAATATTTAATGGACTACCAATACGCACCTGACAACCAAATACACTTGATGCACAATCTTTTAAGTCTTCAATCTGTGCACCACCACCGGTGATAACAACACCCGCAATTAATTCAAATTTAATATGTTTGGTTTCTAAATCTGCTTTCAGCTTATCTAATTCGTCCTTAACAACGCCTAATAGTTCAATATATCTTGCTGAAGTGATTAAAGATAAATCACTTTTTGTTAAAGCGCGTGGTGCTCGACCACCAATACTTGCTACTTCAATTTTCTTATCACCATGTAAACGTGCCGGATATAATGCACTCGCATAATTCACTTTAATGCGCTCTGCCTCTGCACGAGAAACGGTACATGCATGAGCAATATCGTTCGTTACAATATTTCCTGCATAAGGAATAACCTTGCTGAAACGCAATGAGCCATTGGTGTAAACCATCATATTCATGGTGCCTGCACCGAAATCAACTAAGCAAACACCAAGATCTTTTTCATCTTCAGTTAAAACAGAATGTGTTGCTGCAAAGCCGGAGAACACAACTTTATCAACTTGTAATCCACAACGCTCAACTGCTTTTTTCAAGTTATTCTGCCAGTCTTGGTGACACGCAATTAAATGTACATTTGCTTTTAAACGAACACCTTGTAAACCTAATGGATTTTTAATATTAACTTGCTTATCTACTGCATATTCTTGTGGAATGATGTGTAATAAAGAAAGGCCTTCAGGTAATTTTACTGAGCTTGCTGTGTGTAAAGCATCATCAATCTCTTCTTGAGTCACTTCATTTTCAGAAATAGCAACAAAGCCGCTCTCATTCAGGCTTTGAATATGTTCACCTGTAATCGCAAGAGTCACGCTCATAATTTGACAATCGGCCATTGATTCAGCTGCTTCAATGGCACGTTGGATAGAATTAACAACGGCATCTAAATCAGTAATACTGCCACGATCAATCCCTTTTGATGGACAACTGCCCACGCCAAGTACATTTACTACACCATCAGGAAGGACTTCCCCAACGACAGCAACAACTTTTGATGTACCAACTTCAAGACCTACAATTACTTTCGGTTCCAACTCTTTTGCCATTTTCTTATTACACCCAATAAATTATTTTTATTTCTCTGTCAATCCAACCGCCGCTGATGCAGATGCATAGCGCAAATCTACATAATCAATTCGTTTACCTTCAGGCACTTCAATTTGTGGATAAATCGTTACAAATCGATCTAATTTTGGTTTCCAATCTCCGCGCCCAAGTTTCAATACTATATCATTATCTAGCGTAACTTGCCACGCACCACGATCATCAATTGTCACACCTTTAACTAGCAAATTTTTCGCTTTAAAATCAGCAAAAATTTGATTCCAAGCTTCTAATACTTTTAAGCTTTGATAATCTGGGCCACCTAAATAAGGTAAAGCTTTTTCTTTTAACTTATCCATCGGCAATTGGAAAACCGTTCCCTCTTTTGTGACGAACTCTGTTTTGTTCCAAATGGCGACTGGCTGATATTCTGATAACCAGATACTTAAACGATTTGGCCAAATTTTGCGAACTACCGCACCTTTTACCCAAGGGATCGTTTCAAGCTGCTCTTGAATTTGCTTAACGTCTTGTCCCCAGAAGCCCTTAAGTGAACCCATTTTGAGTAATACGTCTTGCACATCTGGATAAGTAGTAAATTCATTTTGGCCCACTAATGCGTAGGCTGTAATTTTTCTATCACCGTCTAAGCTTTCGAGCCAATTTTGCCAGTTTGAATAAACGAAATACCCTAGCCCCGCACAAAGTAACACCAAAGCAAGTTTAATCTGCAACATAAAACGGAACTTACCTTCTCCGTTAGATGAGCGACCAAATTGCGTTGGCGGTGTATTTTTGCGCTTAATTACATTCATTACGCACTCAACTCCAAAATTTTCACGACGAGTTGTTCAAATGAAATGCCGACTGTTGACGCAGATTTAGGGAATAAACTGTGACTTGTCATGCCAGGGTTTGTGTTTACTTCGACTAAACGGAAATTACCTTGTGCATCAGTCATCACATCAATGCGGCTCCAGCCACGACACCCTACAACGTCATAAGCACGTTTAACTAATTTCGCTAATTCTTGCTCACGCTCAGCTGAAAGACCGGCAGGGCAAAAATATTGAGTGTTATCTGAAATATATTTCGCATCGTAATCATAAAACTCACCTTCAGGCACAATGCGAACAGCAGGCAATACTTCGCCACCTAAAACAGGCACTGTTAATTCATCGCCAGCCAACCATTCTTCAATCAAAATGGTGTTATCAAATTTAAGTGCATAATCGACCGCACTTTTTAATTCTTCGACTGCTTTTACTTTCGTTAAACCCACACTTGAACCTTCAAGAGATGGCTTAACCATCAAGGGTAAACCTAATTTTTCGACCACAGCTTGTGGGTTTAGTTCGTGAGCGTTTTCTTTCGTCACGATCTCCATATCAGCAACAGGTAAACCAAAGGCTTTCCATAACATTTTAGTGCGCATTTTATCCATGGTTAACGCGGAAGCCATCACACCACAACCAGTGTAAGGCAAACCAATTTGTTCTAATAAACCTTGCATGGTACCATCTTCACCACCGCGACCATGTAAAATGTTAAAGACACGATCAAAACCATCAGCCTTTAAATTCGCGACATTATATTCTTTAGGATCGATACCATGTGCATTATAACCTTGGCTTACTAATGCGTTTAACACGGCTGCACCAGAATTAAGAGAAACTTCACGTTCAGCTGATGTGCCGCCTAACAACACTGCAATTTTTTCTTGTTTTAAATTCATTGTTTTATCCTGTTTTCTTTTTATTCTTCATCAAAAGTGCGGTTATTTTTCGATGTATTTATGCTTTCCAACGTTCTGCTAAACCACGAGAAATCTTGCTTACACTTCCCGCACCTTGGGCAAGAATTAAATCACCATCTTGAATAATTTGATCTAATACATCGCCAAGTTGTTCCGTATCAGAAACTAAAATTGGATCGACTTTTCCTAGATTACGAATAGAACGACAAAGTGCTTTACTATCCGCACCAACGATTGGCGCTTCGCCTGCTGCATACACGTCTAACATAATCAATGCATCCACTTGGGATAATACTTGCACGAATTCATCAAATAAATCGCGAGTACGTGAATAACGGTGAGGTTGGAAGATCATGACTATACGTTTATCCCCCCAACCTTCGCGTGCCGCTTTAATTGTTACATCAACTTCTGTTGGGTGATGGCCATAATCATCTACTAAGCGTACTTTACCATTTGGACGAATAAACTCGCCTAATTGGTCAAAACGTCTGCCCGCACCTTGGAAATCAGCAAGTGCTTCTAAAATCGCTTCATTACCGATGCCTTCTTCTTTTGCTACTGCAAGTGCTGCCGTCGCATTTAACGCATTGTGTTTACCTGGCACATTCAATAATACATTGATGCGTTCACCACTTGGGCAAACTACGGTGTAATGGCCTTGGAAACCCGTTTGTTCATAATCTTCGATACGATAGTCTGCATGTTCACTGAAACCATAGGTTAACACTTGGCGTCCAACTTGAGGAACAAGTTCCATTAATACCGCATCATCTGCACACATAACCGCTAAACCGTAGAATGGTAAGTTATGTAAGAACTTCACGTAGGTGGCTTTCATTTTTTCAAAATCACCGCCGTACGTATCCATATGATCCGGTTCAATATTGGTTACCACAGAAACCATTGGTTGCAAGTGTAGGAAAGACGCATCACTTTCATCTGCTTCTGCAATTAAATAGCGACTTGCACCTAAATGCGCATTTTTACCGGCTGATTTAACTAAACCACCATTAACGAAAGTTGGATCCAGTTTCGCTTGAGTATAAATCATCGAAATCATGGCTGTCGTTGTGGTTTTACCATGGGTACCAGCTACTGCAATACCATGACGGAAACGCATAATTTCAGCTAACATTTGTGCTCGCTGAATCACGGGAATACGATTTTGTTTAGCGGCAATTAATTCTGGGTTATCTTCATGGATCGCGCTTGATACAACAACGACACTTGCCCCTTGCACATTTTCCGCTTGGTGACCAATGAAAATTTTTGCGCCAGCTTGAGCAAGACGCTGAGTCACGACACCATCTGCAATATCAGAACCAGAGATATCATAACCTTCATTTAATAAAATTTCGGCAATCCCACTCATACCGGCACCGCCGATACCAATGAAATGAATTTGTTGAACCCGACGCATCTCAGGAATAATTTTTCTAATCTCGTCCGAAATATGTTTCATATTATTTCACCTTTATTTTTAACCGCACTTTTAGGTTAAGGGTTTTTATTTACTATCCCTCAACTTCTCTGTTCTTATTTCGCATTCTCTACAATGACATCAGCTACACGTTTAGCCGCTAATGGTGCTGACATTTCTTTTGCCTTAATCGCCATCGCTAACAAGGTTTCACGATCTGTTTTTTCTAAGAAATCAACTAACACATCCGCATTTAATTCATTTTGCTGAACGATTTTTGCTGCACCGACATCGGCAAGATATTTTGCATTTAAATATTGTTGTTGATCTTTGTGCTGGAATGGCACAAAAATTGCTGGAGTCCCCACTGCAGCTAATTCACATACTGTTAAGGCACCAGAACGACAAATCACCACATCCGCCCACGCGTAAGCTTCTGCCATATCATCAATAAATTCTGTAATTTTGACCGAACCAGCGTGTTCACCATAAAGTGCGGTCACACTTTCAACTGAACCTTTACCCACTTGATGACGCACTTCTAATTTATCGGCTAAACGCGCAACCACTTGTGGAATCGTTTGATTGAGTACTCTAGCCCCTTGGCTTCCCCCCACGACGAGCACTCTCAATTTTCCACTTCTTTCTGAAAAACGCGCTTGTGGTGATGGCATTTCAAATAAATCTTGGCGAACTGGGTTTCCTACCACTTCGGCATCTTTGAATGCAGTTGGAAAAGCTTGTAATACACGTGTCGCAATTTTTGCTAACCATTCATTGGTTAAGCCCGCTACGGCATTCTGTTCATGTAAAATAACCGGCACGCCACAAAGTTTTGCAGCGATGCCACCTGGGCCAGATACATAACCACCCATACCTAATACCGCATTAGGTTGATATTCTTTGATAATTTTACGAGCTTGCAATACCGCTCTTAAAATAGCAAAAGGGGCACCAAGTAATGCTTTAATGCCTTTACCACGTAACCCTGAAATTTGAATAAAACGAATTGGAATACCATGTTTTGGTACAAGCTGTGCTTCCATTCGATCTTTGGTGCCTAACCAGCAAATTTCCCAACCTTCTTTTTGTAAGGTTTGAGCAACAGCGATGGCGGGGAAAACATGTCCACCAGTACCACCCGCCATAACTAATAATTTTTTACTCATAAATATCCCTAATCATCTCTCAAACGCGCTTGACCACCTCGTTGTAATCTATTCTCATGGTCAATACGCAATAAAATCCCTACGGTCGCAGACATAATAATGATACTTGAACCACCGTAACTCACTAATGGGAAAGTTAAACCTTTTGTTGGTAACATCCCTAAGGCCATGCCTAGATTGACAAAACCTTGGAAGAAAATCCAGAAACTAATACCTAAAGCAAAAAAGCCACGGAAACGTTGTTCTAACATGAGTGATTCTCGTCCGATTTTCATCGCTCGGAAAATCAGTAACCCTAAGAGAATCACAACTACTAAAATACCAATAAAACCGAACTCTTCACCAATAATCGCCATGATAAAGTCAGTATGAGCCTCAGGAAGATAATCGAGTTTTTGAATGGAGTTACCGAGCCCTTCTCCGCTAATTTCACCACGACCAAAGGCCATCAAAGAGTTAGTCAGCTGGAATCCTGTTCCGTATGGATCTTTAAATGGCTCTAAGAAACCGGTAAAACGTTTTAAACGATAAGAGGCAGAGAGAACCAGCCATACAAAGAGAAGTATGCCTGTACCAATTAGCAAAATAAATTGCCAAAAATTCGCACCGACAATAAAAAGCATGCCAAAGGTAATAACGAAAAGTACAACGGTACTCCCTAAGTCAGGCTGAGCTAGTAAGAATACCCCTAATACCCCCATCACAATGAAAGGCTTAGCCGCACTGAATTTTTTACCACGTACTTCATCATAACGACGTGTAAAATAGCTCGCCAGGAAACAGGTCAACGCTAACTTCGCAAATTCCGCAGGCTGGAAATTTAAAATTCCTAAAGAAATCCAACGTTTAGCACCATTAACAGAAGTCCCAATACCGAGAACCAGTATTAATAAAATAATGGCTAATAAGAAAATTTTGGCGTGCCACTTTTCCCATTGAGAAGAAGAAATTTGGAGAGTTAAATAACAAGTTGCTAAAGAAAGTAAGACATAAACGGCATCACGTTTAGCAAAATAGAATGTATCATTAAATACGCGTGCACTGTAAGGCATCGAAGCAGAAGTTACAGCCACCAAACCAATCAACAATAGCACGACAAAAAGCCAAAACAATGCGCGATCGTAAAGTAATCCTTGCGGTGTTACTCTCGCCCATTGTTCATAATTTTGTTTAATTTTATTGATAAATTCCATTACTACCCTAATTCTTTAAGCTAATTTTGCTAAACGAGTAAACTCTTCGCCACGTTTTTCAAAAGAGGCAAA
>OGJS01001243.1_pt1 | contig 11769 bp, 10 predicted proteins | sample 1572241 | NCBI WGS metagenome assembly OGJS01 (sample SAMEA2582145, study PRJEB24529) | metagenome | biome: Human gut stool | place: China | collected 2011 | reverse complement strand
GCGGCCAGCAGGATGCAAGCGGCAGCGCAGCAGACGCTGGGAGCCGCAACCCGGCATGGGCGCGGAGCGCCTGAGAGGGCAAGGATGCTGACGGAGAGGTTATTCCCCCCAAAATTCCGCTAATTTTTTCTTCAACTCTTCCGTATCCCTCAGATACTCCAGATGCCTCCAATGCTTCGGGAAGAGCCGGGCGTACTCGCTCTGGGCAAAGCGGTCGTCGAGGAGCAGTACCACGCCCTTATCTTCCTGCGTCCGGATGACCCGCCCGGCGGCCTGCAGGACTTTGTTCATCCCGGGCCAGCGGTAGGCGTAGTCGAAGCCCGCCCCGTTCTGGGCGTCGTAGTAGCGGCGCAGCATCTCCTGACGGGGACTCACCTGCGGCAGGCCCACGCCCACGATGGCGCAGCCGATGAGCCGGTCGCCCGCCAGGTCCACGCCCTCGCCGAAGATGCCGCCCATGACCCCGAAGCCGAGAAGCGTCCTCTCCGGGCAGGGCGAAAACCGCTCGAGGAACGCCGCCCGCCCGGCGTCATCCAGACCGCTCTCCTGTACCAGTGTGCCGATGTCCGGGTAGCGGGCGGTGAAGTCCTCCCACACCTGCCGCAGATAGGCATAGCTGGGGAAGAAGGCCAGATAGTTGCCCACCCGGCTGGACGCCAGCGCCGCGAGGGCGTCCGAGAGGGGACGGATGCTGGCGTCCCGCTGGCGGTAGCGGGTGGAGATGGAGGGCAGACAGTAGAGCCCGAGGTTTTCTGCCGGGAAGGGGCTTTCCAGCGCCACGGCCCGGGCCTCGGGACAGCCGAGGACGGTGCGGTAGTAGCCCGGCGGCGTCAGCGTCGCGCTGAACAGCGCCGCCGCCCGCCCTGCCGAAAGGCTTGCGTCCACGAAGGGGGACGGGTCGAGGCAGAGCAGCTGCAATTCAAGGTCACTGCCCCGGGCGGTGAGCTGGGCGGCAAAATGCTCGTCGTACCGTTCCGACGCCCGCAGGATGTCCTGCACCTCGAAGTAGAGATCCAGCAGGGCCGCGTGGGCTTCGGCGTCGGGATCGTCTTCCAGCCAGTCCTGCAAGGGGGCCGTCAGCGCCCGCAGCGGGGCCAGCAGGGCCGAGGGAAGCTCCTTGCAGAACACCGTGCCGTCCTGAGCGTAGTCGGCGGCGGGCAGCTCGATGGCGGGCGTCTCCGCAGATCCCAGCAGGGAGGTCTGGCCGCTGTCGTCCTCTTCGGCGGCAGTGCTGCCCCGGCGGGGCGCGAGGGTCGAGACCGCTTTCCGTCCCTCTAAAAAGGCTTTGTCGGCCTTGCTCAGCGCTGTCTTAAGGGTGCTTTTGCCCCGCCCGAGGGCGCGTTTTGCCTCGGTGAGGCTGCTCTTGCAGAAGCGTGCCGAGTACATGGCCCGCGCCCGCTCGGGCAGATTGTGGGCCTCATCCACGAGGAAGAGCCAGTCGCCCGCGCTGTCGAAGAACCGCCGCAGATGCACCACGGGGTCGAAGAGGTAGTTATAGTCGCCGATGATGACGTCGCACCACTCGCTCAGATCCAGCCCCAGCTCGAAGGGGCAGACCGTGAACTGCTTTGCGGCGTCGGCCAGTGCGGCCCGGTCGAAGCGGCCGGTGCCGTCGTCCAGAAGGGCTTTCAGGGCCGTGTTCACCCGGTCGTAGTAGCCGTTTGCGTAGGGGCAGAGCTCCGGCAGGCAGGCGGGATGGCCCTCGGCATCCGGGTGGAGGCAGACCTTCTCCTTGGCTGTCAGGGTCACGCTGCGCAGAGCCAGCTTGGGATCAGACGCCCGCAGCCGCGCAATGGCATCCTCGGCGGCGGACTGAGTCGTGTTGCGGGCCGTCAGGTAGAACAGCTTCTCGCCGCAGCCGGTGCCGATGGCCCGCAGAGCAGGGAAGAGGACGCTCATGGTCTTGCCGATGCCGGTGGGGGCCTGACAGAAGAGCCGGACGCCGCTTTTAGACGGCGCGGCAGTGCAGGCGCGGTAGACTTCGCCTGCCAGCGCCCTCTGCCCGGGCCGGTAGGCCGGAAAGGGGAAATCCAGCGCCGAAAGGCTCATGCCCCGCTGCTCCTTCCATGCCAGCTGACGCTGCGCCCAGGGGGCGTACTGCTCGAGGAGATCCTGCAAAAACGCTTCCAGCTCTTCGAGGGTGAAATGCCGCACGAAGCGGAGGATGTCGTCGGTGTCGATCTGGTAGTAGGTGAGCCGGACGTCCAGCTTTTCCAGCTCCTGCTGACGGCCATACAGCGCCCCGTAGACCATTCCCTGCGCCCAGTGGCAGGGGTTCATGTCCTCGGCGATGTCGTCGGCGGGGACGGCTGTGGTCTTTATCTCGTCGATGACCGTCACGCCCGCCTCGTCGGTGAAGATGCCGTCGGCCCGGCCTTCGATGGTGAAGAGGATGCCCGCCGCCTCCCGTTCGCCGGAGAGGAAGACTTCGGCGGCGTAGCCTTCGCCTGCGGCCTTTTGGAGCTTGCGGTGGATGCGTGCGCCCTCGTTGGCGCGGTCGAAGCCGGTAAAGCGGCTGTCGATGCTGCCGGTGCGGAGCAAAAATTCCACCAGCTGGCGGACAGGCAGGCGAAAAGCAGGCATAGCGGGTCACTTCCTTTTTTGACTTTTTATATTTATAATTGGCAGGCCCGTCTTTGTACAACCTCTCCGTCACGGCTGACGCCGTGCCACCTCTCCTGGTAGGAGAGGCTTTGGCATTCCCCGCAAAGTGGACAGTTTCGCCAGAGGCTCCCCTACTAGGGGCAACAACGACGACCGCCGCCAGCGGCGGAAACAGGGAGGAGCTGTTGGGGCAGCGGCCAGCAAGACGCAAGCGAAGCGCTGCGGATGCTGGGTGCCGCAACCCGGCCTTGTCTGCGAATGCGAGACTGAGAGGTTGGACGAAGGATAGCCTGGCCGAGAGTCCCAATCCGGACACCAATCTTACGCCAGCCCCAGCATCCCGGCGCACTGGGCGGCAGCTTCGTCCACCTTGCCGAAGTCCACGGCGGCGCGGTAGTAAGTCTCCAGCTCGTCGTGGCAGGCTTTGGCCTGTGCCATCAGGTCGGCGGCCTGTTCCAAAAGCTCTGCTGCCGCCCGCTCGTTGAAGCGGAGACGGGCGCGGTAGCCCGCCAGATTTTCCCGGTCCACGAAACGGGTACACCGGACGGCCTGCACGCCGGGCAGCTGCACCGGGTGCCACCGGTTGTCGGTGAGGAAAGCCAGCCGGAGGGCCGGGATGAAGAGATGGTCGATCTTGTCGTCGGGGTGCATGGCGCAGGGGCAGGTGATGATGTGGTAGCCCCGGGCCAGCGCCTCGGCCCGGATGAGCTCGAGAAGCAGGCGGGAGACGGCGCCGTAGTCGTCATGGAAGACCACATACCGGTCGGCCAGCGCCTGTACGGTGCCGCGGTAGAAGACCGGCCCTTTCGGCGTGATGGCCGACAGCAGCCGCAGCTCTTCGCTGGCCGAGGCCCCCTCGGGCAGGCGGGGGAGAGTCCGGGCGCAGAGCCGCTTGACGTAGCGGCGGACTTTCTCGAAGTTGGCACTGCACGCCTCAGCCCGGCGGCTGTCCAGCAGCAGGCTCCCGGCAGATGCGATATACCGCGCGGCCCGGCTGCGCAGGGCAGTGTTCTGGGCGAAGAGCCGCTTCACCTCGTCGGCGTGGGCGTGGAGGGCGTCGGCGTCCAGTGTGTGGTACAGGCTCACCACCTGCTCCTCTGCGCCCGGGGCGTCCGGCTCCATGACATGGGGTGCGGTGGCGTCCACGATGGCGGCGCGCTTGTCGAGAAAGATGACGCCGTCCAGACTGTCGGGGTCGCTGGCGCAGTGGATGCGTTGGATAGGCTCCCCCTTCTGCTCTGCCTTGACGGCCAGCCGCTTCATCAGCGTCGATTTGCCGCAGCCCGGCCCGCTTTTGATGAGATACATCTGCATCCCCGGCTCCCGCCGAAGCGGCTCAAAATAGCCCTTGAACCCGGCGGGGGTGGTGGTGCCCAGAAAGAAATCAACAGAATCGCTGCGTACAGCATTCATACTCAAACACCTCACTTTTGCTATAGGGTATGCAAAAATGAGGTGAAAGGTGTACTCCTCCAGTCTGCTTCGCAGACAGCCCCCTCAATGAGGGAGCCCTTGACAAGACGGGAAAGTTTCCTGTCGAAGACAAAATCTTGCGGAATGCCAAAGCCTCCCTCTTAGAGGGAGGTGTCGCCGGAGGCGACGGAAGGAGCGTAGGTATGCTCGCACACCTCGTGTATTTTATCCCGCAGGGCCACGAAGTCGCCGAAAGCCTCCGGTTTGTTCTGGGGCTGACGGAGCAGGGCGGCGGGGTGGAACGTCCCCATGAAGAGGATGCCGTTCTTCTCAATAAAGGTGCCGTGCTCCTTCGTCACCGAAAAGTCGGCGCGTATCATCCGCTGGGCGGCGATGCGGCCCAGGCAGACGACGATCTTAGGCCGCAGCAGACGGAACTGCTCCCGCAGCCAGGGCATACAGGCTTCGCTCTCGGCGGGCAGAGGGTCGCGGTTCTGGGGCGGGCGGCACTTGACGATGTTGGCGATATAGCAGTTGGAGGCACGGTCGAGGTCGATGGCGAAGAGGTATTTGTCCAGCAGCTGGCCGCTGCGTCCCACGAAGGGCAGGCCCTGCTCGTCCTCGCTCTGGCCGGGGCCTTCGCCCACGAAGAGCACCTCGGCATTCTCCGCGCCCTGCCCGAACACCACGTTGTGCCGGGTGGTGTGCAGCGGACAGCGCTGACAGGCAAGACAGTCGGTTTTCAGTGTTTCCCAATCCATAAGCTCGGTATCCTCTCACAAACTAAATGACATTTTCTTAACAAATTATCGCACGATTCCTTCCTTAAAATATACCACAAAATTCAAGATTTGTCTTGAAGTTTTCTGACTCTGTGCTAGAATAAAAAAGAAGGGCATATCTGTGATGCCCGGAATAATTGCAAAGTAATTTCGGAGGTAATCAACAATGGCTGATATGTTTGCACCCCTGGTAGCCCAGCTGAAGGCAAACCCCAAGACGATCGTTTTTACCGAGGGCAATGACCCCCGCATCCTGGAGGCCGCAAGCAAGCTGCTGGCTGAGGGCGTGTTGAAAGTTGTTATGGTCGGCAACGAGGCAGAGTGCAAGGCTGCTGCCGCTGCTGGCAATTTTGATATTTCCGCTGCTGAGATCATCGACCCTGAGAACTACGCCGGCTTCGATGAGATGGTCAACACCATGGTCGAGCTGCGCAAGGGCAAGCAGACCGCAGAGGAGTGCACTGCTCTGCTGAAGAAGTCCAACTACTTCGGCACCATGCTGGTCAAGATGGGCAAGGCTGACTGCCTGCTGGGCGGCGCTACCTACTCCACCGCCGACACCATCCGTCCCGCTCTGCAGCTGGTCAAGACCAAGAAGGGCGCTCATCTGGTGAGCTCCTGCTTCATTCTGGACCGTGACTGCGGCGAAGAGGGCCTGAAGCGCATCGCTATGGGCGACTGCGCCGTCAACATCGACTACACCGATACCGTCGATAAGGCTACCGGTGAGGTCAAGGTGGCTGCTTCTGCCAAGCTGGCTGAGGTGGCTGTCGAGACCGCTAAGACCGCTAAGCTGTTCGGCATCGACCCGAAGGTCGCTGTCCTGAGCTTCTCCACCAAGGGTTCCGGCAAGGGCGGCACCGTCGCTCTGAGCCACGACGCTGTCATCAAGGCTCAGGAGATGGCCCCCGAGCTGGCTATCGACGGCGAGCTGCAGTTCGACGCAGCCGTTGCTCCCGAGGTCGCACAGGTCAAGTGCAAGGGCAGCAAGGTCGCCGGTCAGGCCAACACCTTCATCTTCCCCTGCATCGAGGCCGGCAACATCGGCTACAAGATCGCACAGCGTCTGGGCGGCTACGCTGCCTACGGCCCCATCCTGCAGGGCCTGAACGCTCCCATCAACGACCTGTCCCGTGGCTGCAACGCCGACGAGGTCTACAAGATGAGCCTCATCACCGCCTGCCAGTCCTGAGCTGACACCCGGCTGAACTGAAAAGCTGAAAAGAGCCGCTGCCGCATTTTGCGGGCAGCGGCTCTTTTGGCTATACATCGACTGCGGTTTATGGTATGATAAGCATAAGAAGCCCCGGCAGAGAAGGAGAACCTTCGAACGTGAAAATAAAAGCTTTGGCCTTTGTCCTCACGGCGGTACTGCTTTTGTGCGGCTGTGGGCAGAAGAGCGAAACGGCGGCAGCACGGTCATCCAGAACAGCCGCATCACCCTGAGCGGCGACAACGGGCGGCGCATCTGCTATCAGCTCAGCGCCTTGAAAGGGAATACGCTGGACGTCTCCCTCGGCTGCGGCATCGCCAGCACGAAGGAAGTCAGCGGCAACACCATCCGGGGCCGGATACGGCATAAAGTCTTCTAGGACTGCTCCGGCGTGGAGAATAACAAGGTAGAAGTGCGGAGATTCTCGATTCTGGGATGAACCGCTCATAAAAAGGAGGTTTTATCATGCGAAGAAAATTTATTGCGGCGGTCACATCGGGGGTTCTGGCCCTGACGGTCATGGCAGCTCTGCCCACCCATGCGGAGGCGGTGAGCATCTGGCTTGACCTTACCCCGGGGACGGAGAGCGTCGAGACGTTCCAGTACAAGGACTATGCAGACCGCTATTCGGACGCCTACGAGCTCTATGGCTACGACGCTGAGGCACTGTTCAACCACTATGAGACGGTCGGCAAGGCCGAGAACCGGGTAGGACGCTTCAAGAAGACGGCGGAAGAAGATGACCGGCATCCCTATGTGTGGGACGCCGATGAGCCGCTGGACCCGCTGCCGCCTTTGGACTTTCACGCGCAGCCGGACTGGTTCGATGCCCGTACCCTCCCGGAGAACCTGTCCAACGTCCGTATCATAAAAGAATATGAGCAGCTGGAAGCCTTTATAGAGAAAGACGAGTGGATCGGAGACCCCGTTCTGGTGCGGAAGGAAGAGCTCCTGACGGAGATGAGCAGCCGCGTCCGGAACTATGACGGCCGGCGCGGCGGAGCTGACTATCTCCGCGCCATCAGTCAGGACATCGACGTGCTGCTTGATTTCATGGGATAAGGATGCTGTAAGATGAAAAGGGAAGAGCCTCACTGCAAAGCGGTGAGGCTCTTCCCTTTGGTGGAGCACAGAGGGTTCGTCTGGCTCACGTGTGGTGGAGGCGATGGGAGTCGAACCCATGTCCGAAAAGAGTTCAGCGTAGGTGTCTCCGGGTGCAGGCGATCTACAACATTCCCTCCGCGTCACGCCGGTCGTCAGGCTAACGCTTCAGTAGCTTCATGAGTTCCTGCCGGTCCGCAAAGCTTAGGTCCGTTCAGGTGCTGTGTCTAAAGGACGCCCCGGCCCCACACGACACAAGAGTGGGCGGAACGCGCAGCACTCAGGCTGCGAGCAACTGATAATTATTGTTGTCAGTTAATTTTTTGGAGGAGTTTAGAGCAGTTCCCCCACTGCTACCCGCTGCCCAGGCCTCGCTCCCCCCGTCGAAACCTTTACGCCCCCATAAAGCGCACATTGCTGTGCGCAGAAAGCTTGGTGTTCTCAGGGCAGGAATGCTGCCTGAAAGAGATTTAGTAGATTTTGCCGTTGGACTTCACAGCCCGGTCGATGGAGCGCTTGGCGTCGCGCTTGGCGGCGTCGGCACGCTTGTCGTAGAGCTTTTTGCCCTTGCACAGGCCGACTTCCATCTTGACGCGGCCATGCTTGAAGTAGAGAGAAAGGGGAACGAGAGTATAGCCCTGCAGCTTGCACTGCTGGTGCAGACGCCGGATCTCGGTCTTGTGGGCCAGCAGACGCCGCACCCGCAGAGGGTCCTGATTGAAGATGTTGCCGTGGTCGTAGGGAGTGATGTGCATTCCCTTGACCAGCAGCTCGCCGTCCTCAATATCGACCCAGCTGTCTTTCAGGTTGACGCCGCCGGCACGCAGGCTCTTGACCTCGGTGCCTTTCAGCTCGACGCCCGTTTCCAGCGCTTCGAGCACGAAATACTCGTGACGCGCCTCGCGGTTTGTGGCGATGGTCTTTGTCGCCGGACGTTCCTTGGCAGGTGCCATGAAGCGCGCCTCCTTTCCTTTCCTCTAGAAGCCGTTTTCATAAGCATTGCACACCGTCCTGTATACAGGCAAAAATTCTCGTCGTTCGGCGCACTCTGCTTATAAAAGCAGCTTCTTTGTCTTGTCATTATATCACATTTTGCTGGATTTTCAAGAGCGATTTTTGAAAGAATCGTTAAGGTTCTATAAAATCTGCTCTTTACAGCTCGTCGCGGCCGGAGAGAGCGCGGTAAAGCGTCGTCTCATCGGTGTACTCGAGGCTGCCGCCCACGGGCAGGCCGTAGGCCAGACGGGTGGTCTTGATGCCCAGGGGCTTGATGAGCTTTGCCAGATACATGGCCGTGGCCTCGCCCTCGACGGTGGGGTTCATGGCCATGATGACCTCTTTCACCTCGCCGCTGCCCAGCCGGGCCAGCAGCTCCTTCACCGAGAGCTGTTCGGCACCGATGCCGTCCATGGGGCTGATGAGGCCGTGGAGGACATGATACAGGCCGTGGTACTCCCGGGTGCGCTCAAAGGCCTGCACATCGCGGGGCGTCTCGACCACGCAGATGGTGGAGCGGTCCCGCTTGGCGCTGGAACAGATGGGGCAGAGCTCGGCCTCGGTGTAGTTCTGGCAGACGCGGCAGCGGTGGAGCCGGGTGTGGGCGTTCTGGATGGCCTCGGCCAGCGCTGCCGCGTCCGCGTCCGACATACTCAGCACCTGATAGGCCATCCGGGTCGCGCCCTTGCGGCCGATGCCCGGGAACTGGCTGAACTGCTCAATAAGCTTTTCCAGCGGCGCTGCGGTGTAACCCATGCGTATCCCTCCCGCTTAGAGGCCGGGGATGTTCAGGCCGCCGGTCAGCTTGCCCATCTCGGCCTCGGCAGTTTCGTCCACCTGCTTGACGGTGGCGTTGACGGCAGCGGCCACCAGGTCTTCCAGCATCTCGATGTCGTCGGGGTCAACGGCCTCGGGCTTGATGGTGATGCCAAGGATCTCGTGCTTGCCGTTCATGCGGACGGTGACCATCTCGCCGGAGGCGCTGCCGGTGTACTCGGCGGCTTCCAGCTCGGCCTGCTTGGCCTTCATGTCATCCTGCATCTTCTGAGCCTGACGCATCAGGGCGTTCATATCGGGGCGGCCAAAGCCTGCGGGCATTCTTGCTTTCATAATTGATTCTCCTTAAAAGTTATTGTTTATATTTTTTCTTCGCGCTGTCCTCAATGCTCACGTCCAGACCCAGCTTTTCCAGCGCATGGAGCGACTGTTCGGCATTGGAGGTGTGCTTTGCGGCGGTGCGGGGCTCGTAGGGGCCGATCGGCACCGCGACGCCTGACACCTGCGCGATGAGCTTTTTGATGAGACGCTGGCTGTCCTTGTTGACACGGATGAAGTCCCGGAAGGTCTTGCCGCCGTCGATGAGCACCCGTGTGCCATCGAAGTACGCCTTCGATTTGCGCAGATAGCTGTGGAGCATCGGGTCCTTCTCCTGTAAGAGCTTGACGACCTCGCTCCACTGCTCGAAGGGATTGATGCCCTCTGCGGCCACCTTGCGGGGTCGGCTGAGAGCCGGGTCGGCAGTGTACTCCGGGGCAGCGGACTCCACCGGTCTCTCTTCCGGTACAGGCGCAGTGACCGGCGCAGTCGGCTCGTCCCAGGGCAGGGAGGACGACTCCGTCACCGGCGGCTCGTCGGGCGGAGGCGGAAGTTCTTCGTCTGCGGGCGCGGGGGACTCTGGAATATCCGGGACAGCGGCCTTCGGCTCTGCAGCGGGCGCGGGAGCAGGCTCCTTTTCCACTGCCGATGCGGCCACAGGTTCCACGGGTGCAGCAGGTGTACTCATGAAAGGCTGCGGCGCAGGCTGGACCGGTGCCGAAACAAAGGGGCGGACGGCCGGTGCAGCAGGAGTGGCAGCCTGCACAGTCGTTGCCGCCACGGGGACAGCTGCGGCCTGCGGCGGCTCCGAGAGGGTGAAGAGGGCCAGTTCCAGCTCGATACGCTGGTCACTGCCCCGGGTCATGTGCTCAAGGGCGTTGCCCAGCGTACGGATGGCCCGGATGGCCTCCCGCTGGCCCAGCTGAGGGCCTTTTTCGAGGTACTGCTGTTCCTCTTCGGGGGAAACACCGGACAGCAGGCTCTGCCCGCCGGGCAGAGCCGCCAGCATCAGGGCGCGGTAGTGGGCGATAAGCTCTTCCGTCAGACGTTTCACGTCCACCGACTGCTGCCGCAGTGCGGCCAGCTGAGCCAGCGCCGCTGCGCCGTCCTGCGCTTCGAGAGCATCCGAAATATGGAACAGGTAGCTGCGGTCGGTGACGCCCGCCATCCGGCGGACAACATCGGCATCGATTTTTGTGGTCACGCCGGCGCAGGTGTCGAGGATCGAGAGGGCGTCGCGCATGGCACCGTCAGCCAGACGGGAGATGAGCTCTGCACCACCGGTCGTCAACTCTAAGCCCTCCTGACCGGCGATATACTCGACCCGCTGGGCGATGTCTTCCGGCCCGATGCGGGTGAAATCGTACCGCTGGCAGCGGGAGAGGATGGTGGCGGGGACTTTCTGGATCTCTGTCGTGGCGAGGATGAAGATGACGTGGGCGGGCGGCTCTTCCAGCGTTTTCAGTAACGCGTTGAAGGCCGCTGTGGACAGCATGTGTACCTCGTCGATGATGTATACCTTATAATGACAGGCACTGGGGGTGTAGGCTGTCTCGTCCCGCAGGTCGCGGATGTCGTCCACACCGTTGTTGGACGCGGCGTCCATCTCCACCACGTCGAGGATACTGCCGTTGTCGATGCCCTTGCAGATCTCGCACTCGCCGCAGGGGTCGCCGCCCTTGGGGTGGAGGCAGTTGACCGCCTTGGCAAAAATCTTCGCGCAGCTGGTCTTTCCTGTGCCGCGCACGCCGGTAAACAGATAGGCGTGGCCTACGCGGCCCGACGCCACCTGATTGCGCAGCGCCGTGACGGTGCCGCGCTGTGCGACGACATCCTCAAACCGCTGGGGTCTCCATTTGCGGTATAATGCGCGATACATCGATGCTTCCCTCCCGTCAGTAATAAAAAATCGGACAGCGCTGACGGGGTTTGACCCCCGCCTTGCGTAACTCGGCATACGGATGCAGGCTGACTGAAACGCACGGGGCGCGCCGCTTAAGGCTGCTTGGTTCCCCACCTGACCTGGTTCACTGCGGCTCCATCGTACAGGACCCGCATCCGTATGCCGAACCACGCAGCAGGCGCTGTCCGACAAGGCACACGATTCGTGTGCCTTAGTATTGTACCACAGTTCGGTGAGGAATGCAAGAGGGAGCTAAGGCTGCTCCCATCCGGCCCGCAAAAGCTCCAGTGCGTGTGTTTCAAGCCGGGAAACGTAACTCCGGCTTATTTGGAGCAGTTTTGCCGTTTCCAGCTGAGTCAGCGGCGGCTGGCCTGCCAGACCGTACCTTAATAATATAAGTTTCCGCTCCCGGGCGGGCAGCCCCTCGATGAGGCGGCGCAGGCGCTGGGCATCGTCCTGCTTTTCACAGCTGTCCTCCATGCAGAAGCCGTCCTGCAGCACATCGGCGAGGGTGAGGGCAGAGTCTTCCTTTCCGGCATCAAGAGTCTCCTGAAGCGAGAGGGTGGGGGCGTTCTTCCGCTCCCGCCGGAAGTGCATCCGGAGCTCGTTTTCGATGCACCGGCTGGCATAAGTGGAGAAGCGCGCCCGGCGGGTGGAGTCGA
>OGJS01001219.1_pt1 | contig 11959 bp, 5 predicted proteins | sample 1572241 | NCBI WGS metagenome assembly OGJS01 (sample SAMEA2582145, study PRJEB24529) | metagenome | biome: Human gut stool | place: China | collected 2011 | reverse complement strand
TAATCCATTCATTCAAACCTCAAGATTGTGACAGTATGAAATCATTAGTTGACTCGATGCCTATCATTACTTGCGCAGGAAAGAACAAAGTAGGAAAGGTCGCCACTGAGATTACTTCCAAAGGATATTGTTCGACAAAGAACATGTATTATTTCGGACTAAAACTCCATGCAGTGGCTTTCCGTAGAAAAGGAACTATACCTTTTCCTGAAATGCTCATACTTTCCGCTGCTGATGAAAATGACTCCACTGTATTCAAAAGAGAATGTGTGGGAAATCTGAACAATAGAGAAATATATGCCGATAAAATATATTCGGATATGCCATTCTATAAAGAGACGAAAGAATCCAAAAAACTCGAGCTATTTACTCCTGTAAAAGCTATCAAAGGAGAATCACCTGAAATAACAAAAAGGGAGAAAGCGGCAAGAGACTTGTTTTCAACGGCAGTCTCAAAAGTCAGACAACCCATTGAATCATTATTCAACTGGTTGAATGAAAAAACAAATATTCAAAGAGCGATGAAAGTCAGATCTACATCTGGACTTCTGATACATACGATGGGAAAAATTGCCATCGCATTAATTACTCTAATTTTTAACTAAGGAATCAAATACTGATTCGTATTATTAATATATAACATATAAACGGGCAGCTCCCAACCCTCTATTAGGCTTTTTCTTCCTTATTGCGCCTCCTGCTGAAGGACTACTATATCTAACATATTCCCAATTGTTTCCTTGATTTAAAAGACCTTTTCTATAACTACTATATATCGATTGTAATTGTTCATTATTCATTTTAGTACTTCTCATCCACAAAATTCCTCCAGGATTTTCCTTCATCAATCCAGAGGTATGCTTTAGACCAGCCAAATGCCCAAATTCATGAGCTGCGGTTCCTGGTCCTACATTACCGATGCTGGTATCCAAGAACCCAGTAAAATAATCGGCATTAATAAATGCAACTTTCCCTCCGGAAACATTAGCTACACCTTGCACAGTTTCGCCCAAAGGAGAGTCTATATCAGCTAAAGCAAACAAATGATCGCTTTCTGCAACATCATCCATTGAATTTGCTATAGATAAATCTACATTAGTTGAAAAAGTAATACCATTATCATCTTGTCCATTAAAAGAAGATTCTATTTGAGAAGAAATTCTTTTAGTTGCATTAACCATATTAATTCCTGAATTGGATGACACATTTATTACTTTACCGGTAACATTCATAATTACCCCTATCAAATTACGACCACCATCCTTGTTTATTACATACTTCCCATCTTCATCCTTCTCCCATTCATAAGAAAAAGAAATATCGCGGCCATCCGGATCTATAAACCGTATCGGATTATTCATACAATATGCATAAGGAGAAATTGAATAATATTTCTCACATAAAGGGTCTACACCAATCCAACTGGGAACATCATTACGTTGATATCTTGCTCCAAAATCATGCCAATCTAACCCATGCATCTTATCAAGTTCCTTCCCTCCAAACTTATAAGGCTGATTACTTATAACAGTTTCTTCCCCAAATGAACCTCCGAAAGGATAATAGTGGTTAATCTGCTTTATTGTTTCTCCATCTTGCTTTACCACCACACGATTATTGCCCAAATGATCCCTCAAATAATAATGATATGTATATTTAAATCGATTCTCAAAAGTTACATAACCTTCCGGAAGTAGTAGCATATAGTCAGTTCCAAAATGGACTAGATTTTGGCAGTATTCGTTCCAAGTTTCTTCTAACACCTCAGATGGATATAGTCCTTTCTCTTCCACCCCATCTTCAACAGTGATACGCCCTCCCATAGGTATAACTACCCCAGCTCTCGCAGTAGCATAATACGCTTTTCTTTTAGAGCCATCATTACCATATGAATAATCAATACTGTGTCCATTTTTAAAATGGATAAACGTAGGTTGATTCAGATAATTATATTGGATAAGAGCAATACCCTTATTATAGTCTTGAATTAAATTTCCATTCCCATCATATACATATTCTATTTCTCTATCGGAATCATTTACGAAGTTAGATACACCATAACGCAACGGATCTGTGGCTGCATCATCTACATATTTCAATTGATTACCATTATATTCTAATGTTAAATTATCTATCAACCCATACGATGTGGCATTTGATTTCCCGTAACGGCGTAGACGCTTGATGTTTCCATTTAAATCATATTCATCAATCAATTCACTAAAATGATTTTCATTTATATTATAAGCGACACCTTCACTATATATGGCAGAAGTCATCCGATTTAAACCATCATAGCTCAATTTGTAATTACGTAAAGTTGAACTATTAGAAACTTCCCAATCAAAAGCACTTATGTTGCCATTGTAGCACGCCTTCGAAGGACCTGTATTATAATACAAATGCTCTTTAAAATGCTTATTTGTGATGTCACTTATCCAGTTACGAATATTGTAGGAATAGTTTATAGAAATTGCTCCATTATGTAACTTTTTCATTTGCAATCGCCCTATATCATCATATAAGTTTTCAGCAAGCGTAATAACAGGACTATCACTTGTTTGATTCTCAGCTATTATCTGATGTTCGATTTTATGTACCCGATCTTGCCCATCGTAATGATACATATAAATTTCGTGGGGATTAAGAATTCTCATAGGAAGTCTTATATGATAAACTCGTTCTACTTTTAAAGGCTGTCCAGTAAAAGAGTAATCTGTTGTTTCACTAATTTCAGAACCTGAGGATTGAATTAATTGACCTTTTGAATCATAATAATATGCCATAGCCTGCCAAACATTTTCTCCCGTAAGGAGTCCGGTAGCCTTGACTGTAGGTAATGGAAATCTGCTTCTATCAGTAAAACTTGGCAATTCAAGAAAATCATAATTATCATAATAATATACTTTCCTAACCGAAGGAGATATTAGACTGAAGTTACTATTATATCCGCTATTCCCAATAGTATTAGTTGTATTGGAAAACACTCCAGTGATAATATCATCTCTCGCTTCATCAATATTGTTATTTGAACATATACCATATAAAAGTGTACGCCCAAGTTTATCATAGACATAAAAGTCCCATTTTGGAGTATCCTGCGCACGTTGCAGGCTATCTTGAGAAAAAACCAATCGATCTGCCTTATCGTAAACATATATAACAGGGCCACATCCTGGGATTTTTTTCCAAATGCAACGACCACGATCGTCATAACGGTATTGATAAGCATATAAGTCAATATCCGCTTTTTGCTGGTACATAGGCGAAAGGACAAAACGTAGGTTATCCAAATCATCATATATATAATAAGTATCATGAGAAATGTTATCTGACAGTTGCCGAGTCAATATTTGTTTTCCTCGCATATCAGTAAAAACATATGATACATTTCCATCTTCATCAGTTTGCATTGTTACATATAAAGAAGCCGGCCTATAGTTGCCTTCAATTTCCAAATTACCACTACTATTGACTTTGTAATATTTGCAAGATAATACTCCATTTTCTTGATTCACCAAATAGTCTATTCTAACAGGATGCTCTCTCTACGCATCACCCACACCATACTGAGCTACCACCCTATTTAAAGGGGAAGATTCATAAAGAGGTTCGCTATAAGGACGTGAATCATTTTCGTAATATCCTGAAAGTTGCGCTTTAATAGCAGTAGGCTCCATATAATCGCTGCTTATAGGTAGTGGCAACCATGACTTTCCCTCACGCCCGGCACTATCATATTCTTGTAGTGTAGCTATGATGTTATCTGCCTTATTTACCTGAAGAAAAGGGCGTCCAAATCCATCTACATATTGTATCTGATCAACATACTTATCCCCCGCCTCATTCAGCATAGTACGTGTACGTACATAATTTTGCGTGGTAACTTGTCCAAACAAACAATTAGTAATGCCACAACACCAAACAGTAATGAGAATAAAAAGCAATTTACCTATCCTTATAAATAATGTTTCTCCCATAATAACTTATATTTTAGAAAAAAGGTTTCTACAAAAAAAACAGATGAAATAGATAAAAGCAAATTTTATTATGAATATTTTCAAAAGAAATTACATATAGACCTATATAAAAAGGGAAATAGTATTTAAAATAATATTCTCTGTTATAGATTTGTTTGTTTAATATTTTTTTCATATATTGTGGCTCTTTCCAAATATTATTGGTAGAATTTTGTTAACCTTAAAATTATTGATTAAATATGAAAAGAGCACTTATTATTATTTTAATGAACTTCTTACTTATAGCATATAGTCATTGCCAATTCATTGCTAAATACAGTAATGAGGCTTCGTTAAGAACTGCCGATGAAGAATCCTCTCTTAGTTATTTCAATTTACCATCGATAGTAATGCCTTCCCCCAATGCTGCATCTTTAGGCATTTATGGGAAAATACCTGTAGGGTTATATACCGGAACTCCAAACATATCAATCCCTCTCTATGAAATAAATCTGGATGGAAAGAGTATCCCTATAACTTTATCTTATCGAGCTTCAGGTATTAAAGTTATGCAAGAAGCCAGTTGGGTAGGATTGGGTTGGAACTTGCAAGCTGGTGGATGCATTGTTAGTGAAATTCGTGGGTCAAGTGATTTTGGAGAGTATGACATACCGGGAGGTCCCAATGGGTATTACTATGAACAAGATTGGCCTTATTTTATTGATTCACTAAACAACAAGGTAGATTTCCCTGCTTTGGCATATGCATATAACAATGGAAATAAACCTGCTGTTACTCATGACCAATACTTATATGATCATTATTTTGAAGGTGAATATGACTTTGAACCAGACCTATTTCATTTCAATTTCGGTCAATATAGTGGTAGTATGTTTTTCAAAAAAAGTAAAGATGCAAATCCTACCCCACAAGCCATTATTATCAAAGATGAGCAACATCTTAATGCTATTTATAATATTCACAATAAGTCATGGCACATCCAAGATGGTGATGGATTTTCATATTATTTTGCAACAACGGAAATTACAGAAACTTATAGTCTTACTACCCCCTTTTACTCAAAAGGATACAGAGATTATATATATCTTAAGCCCAATCATCCAAGAGACATAAGTTCTTGGTATTTAGATTCAATAGTATCTCCTAAAGGGCATACGATCAAATTTGAATATGGGAAAGAACAAATATATACAGGAATCTCAATTGGTGAAGACGTACATTACTTTGTAGATATTATAGCTCATCCTAATAATGGATCATTTGTGTCTCCAGATAAACAAGGTATTTACAATCGTTACAATCAGTCATACTCTAAAATTACTCAAGCTATTTTAAAAAGAATAACATATCCCGGTGGAGAGATTATCTTTTCTACAACAGATCGAAATGATATAGAGTCTGTAGATATAACGAAAAAAGCTCAAAAGCTGAATAATATTACTATTAAGAACTATAGAGGAAGAGTAATCAAACAATATGACCTCACGTATAGTTACAATGGGAGTACTAATAACTATAACACCTGCCGATTAATGTTGAACAACATTAAAGAGCCGTTTATAAACAGAGAATATTCATTTTCTTATAATTCAGGAATATTACCTCCCAAAGATTCATATGCAATTGATTTTTGGGGATATTATAATGGGAAGGAGATGAAGGCATACGGAAATAAAAGATCTTTTCTTCTTTCTCCTCCGATATGTTGTGAAACAGAGCTTTCTTTATATTACTTTCAAGGGAAAGAGATGCGCCCCGACGAATCGTTGATGCAATATGGAACGCTAACAGAAATAACTTATCCAACAGGAGGAAAAACTTATTTCTTTTATGAGCCGCACGAATATATAAATAGATTCAAATGTGGAGATTTTGAAATAGAAAAGGCCAGCCTTTTTCATACGGTGAAAAATGTACATGATCAACCTGTCATCGGAGAGAGTTTTGAACTTGAAAATCATGTAGCATATGGAGGGACACCTTATTTTTTTAAATGGGGTTATTCCTGGCCTAATGATGTAGCACCAATAGAAATGGACACTTATGTCACTCTTGAGAAACTGGACATGCAGACTGGCAAATATAAAATATATAAAACATTTTTCGCAGTTACTTCATTTGATGAATCTGGCGAATCTTTTATTAGTGCTCCCTTTGATATTATTGAATCAGGAACATATCGTCTGCTAATTGGAAAATCCGTTCCCAATACAGAGTGTTATCTATATGCCACCTTATGTACATACCAAACTCAATATTGTAATACGGGAGGAGGACTTAGGATTAAAGAAACAATAGATATAGACCAAGACAATATTGTTACACGCAAATTGTACAAGTATACTAATGGAGAGGGGAAGACTAGTTCTGGTATTCTAATGGTAGAACCCCTGCCATATTGCCGTTTCATTGCATCCTCGGGTATATGGATTACTTATACATATGAGTATTTATGCGCGTACTATAATTATAATCCACTAGGAGATTGTGGCAGTGGTAGTCCAGTTGGATATAGTTGCGTAAAAGAGATTGTAGAAAATCAAGATGAATATGGCATAACAACTAATTTCTATTATAATCACCAAGAAGAGCCAGAACTTCGTGGTCATTTTATACCCAGTTTTCCTGCAACTCCAAATCCACGTAATGGCCAACTTATTAGTAGATTATACTATAATAAGGATGGAGACATAAAAAAAATACAAGACTATTTTTACACAACAACAAAAAAAAGTCAAGCGAAAGGAATAAAACTATACCGCCCAGCATATGCCTCAGCTGGTTCTTTGGATGAGAGTACATGTAAACTATATGATATTAACACTACCAACTCCACGCTTGACAAAATTATAGAAACTAGCATTGAAGGAGATCAGAAGAGTGATACTGTTATCAATGAATATACGTATCAGTATAACTCTGTCAATCGGCTTAAATCAAAAGACATTTCTTTTGACAATGGAACCAAAACTTATAAATCACTCGAAATTAAATATCCATCTGATTACAACATTCCTCCTTACACCAATATGGTTAGTAGACATTTGGTAAATGTCCCTGTTGAAGTAATAGAACGTAAGAATGATATGGTGACAGCTGCAAGTCGCCAGCTTTATAAAGATACTCTAAATATGTGGTTACCAACCCAAACAGATCGTCTAAGAGTGAATCGACCAGATTATATGAATGAAAGTAACTATCAAATGGAGAGTGAATACAAATACAATAAACAAGGGAATATTTCAGAAATCATAATGAAAGATGGTTCGCATGTTGTTTATTTATGGAGCTATAGAGGACTATATCCAATTGCAGAAATAAAAAATAGTACATATCAGGAAGTTGAACAGATACTGAAAAAATCCGTTATTGAATCATTAGCTAAAGCTGATTTGCCAAACATAGATATGGAAAAAATTGAAGGGTTAAGAAGTCAAATGCCTAATGCCCACGTTACTACTTATACTTATGAGCCTCTAGTAGGCATCAAGTCCATCACGACTCCAAATGGGTCAAGAATTTATTATGAATATGATGTAGCAGGACGGTTAATGAGCAAATATATGCTCAACGCCAATGGAAACAGAGAGACAATAGAACAATATGATTACAATTATAAAGAGCGATAAATATTATAAGTATTTCTCGGCTTTAATAAAAACGATTCGCATAACAAAATAAAAAAAGAATATTATGAGATTATTTATATTTAGCTTGACCTTAGTAATTTTTTCGATTCATATATATGCCCAGTCTCCTTTAAGTGGCATATGTAACTTGCCTCGCCAAGGAGATCAACTTGTTAAACAGAGAATTGCCTACCAGGCACCTGGAGATCAGGGAACATCTATTTTGTGGGATTTCAGCCAACAAGAGATATTAGAAAAGCATTATGAATTGAAATATACTGCATTGTCATCTTCTGATATAATTATTGGCACAGAACATCAAACAATGTATTATTACCATTCTTCAGGAGACTCACTTCAATTATTAGGATATGAAAACCCTACAACATTAATAAAATATAGAAACCCAGAGTCTATACTTGTTTTTCCTTTATTTTATGGCAGAACTTTTATTGACTATTTTGACGGAATTGGTCGTTATTGCGACCATATGAATATTCATATACAAGGAAAATCAATAGTAATGGCAGATGCAGAGGGGAGTCTGGTTCTTCCCGATGGTGATACATTAAAACATGTTTTACGAGTTCATACCTTAAAAAAGTTCGTAGAACACATGTCACCTTCTTCTACAAATGTGATATTAAGAGACACCTTACCTTTTATCACAAATTGTGATAGTATTGAGTTTCATCTAAAAAACGATTCGATTCATATGGAAGTAGATACTTGGCGTTGGTACGCCGAAGGATATAGATATCCGATTTTTGAAACAATAAAGAGTATTACATATAAGCAAGAAAAAGCTTATGAACATTTTGCCACATCTTTTTATTACCCACTCAACGAACAATATTATGGCCTAAATAATGATTCTGAAAATCAAACAAAAAGAGACAAATTCATGCAGCAAATAGCAAATACAAAAGACTATTCATCTAATCAGCTATATAGTGATAGTTATAAAGATGAAATCATAAATTACCATTATTCTTTAAATGAGCAAGGCTTGTTACAAATAAATTATACTTTAATTCAAGACACGGAAATTATGATTACACTTTATGATATACAAGGACGTCAACTGTCTAATCAGCAGAAGGTGTTCAAACCCCAAGGGAGTTATCAAGAAAATATTCCGTTAAGTAAATACACCAAAGGAGAGTATTTACTACAGATTAAATTAGGTGATAAAATTATCGGAGAAAAAGTGTTAATAAAATAGATTTTGAATAAAAAATGAACACACAAAAGTTTATCCTATTTAACGTGAGTTCGATATAATTTTAGAATAATCTTAATTGCCCGTCATTGATAAAATAGAGCTCAATGGCGGGTTTCTTCTCAAAGAAACAATATGCTGCAATAGCAGACAATGCATTTGCAATAAAATTATTGAATGATCTATGCCTTGAATGTTCTATCTGCGCAATATTTTTGAGTTCATCATTTACGGTTTCAATTAATGCTCTTTTCCTTAATAGAATCTTATCTGCTATGCTCATTAGCATATTCTTCATATTGTTCTTTACCTTGGTAACTAGCTGTACCCCATTGACGAATAGGGTCTCAAAGAGTGTTTTCCCTATATACCCCTTATCCGCATATAGTTTTCCTTTGATATTCTAAAAGAAAGCCTCCTGCTTAAGTGGTTCCCTGTCATCTACTCCACCGGGAGTAAGCATGAAGTTTAGTATTTCTCCCTTATCATTGATAATCAAGTGCAGCTTGAAACCGAAGAACCACCCCATTGAACATTTTCCACGTGCAGCCAGTCCTTCAAATGTTTTGTGGATATGGATACGTTGGTTGCGGCAAACCCGTAAGGGAGTGGAATCTGCAAAACTAATTCCTGTGCATTGTCCTAAGAGCACCTGTTTGATGAATATTGTCAATGGGAGAAGAATCTCTTTTTCTAATTCAACAAAACGGTTATAAGAGACGTGAACCGGGAACAAGTGGGATAAATGCTTGCATACATATTCCAGATAATAGTGTTTGAAGCAGCGGAAACCACCCGAATGAAAAAGAATCAGAATAACCATGAGCTCTGAATCGCTCATACGATTAGGCTTATTTCGATGCTTATGACCTTCAACTTTGTCTTCCAACATATATTTCTCTTGTTGCTTGGTAAATTCTTTGCAGAAATCATCTGCCAAACAATAAATTTCTGTAATTTTGCTTTCGGTGAACATAGCGGTAAAAGTTTGGTAAATATTGTATTTGAACACTATGAATTTACTACTTTTATCGCTAATCACCAAATTTGCAATAAATTAAATATTGTCTTATATCGAACTCACGTTAATTACAGCAGGCTATTGGAGAGCCTGAGGCTGCACAATGTGAAGGACTAAACCGAGATTAAGGCGATACTGAGGCTATCGGACTACGGCAGGAAAGGGACGGAAATATGGAAAATACTGGCAAAAACAAACTGGAACAGGATTGAAGCACCGGGAAAGTATATTCTGAAAATACTCAGGACTTCACAGTAGAAAACAGGTTTAAAAACCTGGAAATCAAGCAATAAAAAAGTACGTACTTTGGTATCCCAAAAGTACGTACTTAACGCACTGTTAATATGCATTTTAAACCACCTTTAATATACTAAGTTTACATACAAAGAATTAAAAGCTTAAATTCATAAAAAAGAGTTATACCCCCAATACTATATTAGCATCGATGTTTAACTTGCGGCTTATCTCACGGGCAACCTTCAAGGTTGGTTCACACTTTCCAGAAATATATTCACTCACCCGTGATGGACTCACGTTTAATATCTCCGATAATTTAGTTTGTATAAGCCCCATTTCGTACATACGAAGTTTAATAACATCAGCTAAAAAAGGAGATTCTATTGGAAAATGTTCTTCTTCATAATCTGCGACCAAGTCAGAAATCAAATCCAATTCAAGATGTTCTATTTTACTTGTATTCCTCCCAGCTCTTTATAGCAATATCATCAATACTCATTGTACAGAAGGCATTGATAAATGCACTTGCCAAACGGGCATTGGTAATCAGGGGTACATTCAGATCGATAGCTGCACGGCGTATTTTATATCCGTTGTCGAGCTCACCGGCTGTGAGATTCTTCGGAATATTAACTACCATATCTATCTCTTTGTTATGGAGCATTTCAAGCGCCTGCGGATGCTTGTCCGACTCACTCGGCCAGTAGACCAGGGTACTCTCAATGCCATTCTCAGCAAGAGTTCGGTGTGTTCCACCGGTAGCATACAGTTTATACCCCTTATTGACCAGCATACGGGCCGCCCCCATCATATCTATCTTTTGCTTGGGTGTACCGGTAGAAAGGAGAATACTCTTTTTAGGAATACGATAACCAACAGAAAGCATGGCTTTCAGAATGGCACAGGAGGTATCAGAACCAATACAGCCAACCTCACCGGTAGAAGCCATATCTACACCTAATACAGGATCGGCCTTCTGAAAACGGTTGCAGGAGAACTGTGACGCTTTGATACCGACATAATCAAGCTCAAAAAGATTCTTTGATGGTTTTTCTACAGGCAGGCCGAGCATTACTTTAGTTGCCAGTTCGATAAAGTTAATCTTCAGCACTTTGCTGACGAAAGGAAAACTACGCGAAGCACGCAGGTTACACTCGATAACCTTAATATCATTCTCACGGGCAAGATACTGGATATTGAACGGACCGGAGATATTCAATGCTTTCGCAATCTCACGGCTGATACGCTTGATACGACGAACGGTTTCTACATACAGTTTCTGAGGAGGGAACTGAATAGTAGCATCTCCGGAATGCACACCGGCAAACTCGATATGCTCACTGATAGCATACGCGATGATCTCACCATTCTGCGCCACAGCATCCATTTCTACCTCTTTGGCATGTTCAATAAACTGGCTTACCACTACCGGATGTTTTTTAGAAACATTAGCTGCCAATTTAAGGAAACGCTCCAGCTCTTCCTGGTTGGAACAGACGTTCATGGCTGCACCACTAAGCACATAGGAAGGGCGAACAAGCACCGGAAAACCGACCTCATCAACAAACTCATTAATATCGTCCATAGAGGTGAGCTCGCGCCAGCGAGGCTGATCTACACCAATACGATCGAGCATGGCAGAGAACTTCTCGCGGTCTTCGGCATTATCTATGCTCTTGGCAGAAGTACCTAAAATATTGACTTTCTGTGCATCCAGACGCAGAGCAAGATTATTCGGAATCTGGCCACCGGTGGAAACAATGACCCCATGCGGATTTTCCAGTTCAAGAATATCCATCACGCGTTCAAAAGTCAACTCGTCAAAGTAGAGACGATCGCACATGTCAGAGTCTGTAGATACCGTTTCCGG
>OGJS01001216.1_pt1 | contig 11991 bp, 9 predicted proteins | sample 1572241 | NCBI WGS metagenome assembly OGJS01 (sample SAMEA2582145, study PRJEB24529) | metagenome | biome: Human gut stool | place: China | collected 2011 | reverse complement strand
TTCCCCGTACTTGTTCGTCCGTCTTATGTGCTTTCGGGAGCTGCGATGAATGTTTGTTCCAACCAGGAAGAATTGGAACGTTTCTTGAAACTGGCAGCCAATGTATCGAAGAAACATCCGGTGGTAGTAAGCCAGTTTATCGAACACGCCAAGGAAGTGGAAATGGATGCGGTGGCGCAGAATGGAGAAATTGTAGCATACGCTATAAGTGAGCATATCGAATTTGCGGGAGTACATTCCGGCGACGCAACGATTCAGTTCCCGCCGCAAAAGCTGTATGTAGAAACTGTTCGCCGTATTAAGCGTATCAGCCGTGAGATTGCCAAGGCTTTGAATATCTCCGGTCCGTTTAATATTCAGTATCTGGCGAAAGACAACGATATCAAGGTGATTGAATGTAATCTGCGTGCCAGTCGTTCTTTCCCGTTTGTCAGCAAAGTGTTGAAGATTAACTTTATCGAGCTGGCAACGAAAGTGATGCTCGGTCTGCCTGTGGAGAAACCGGAAAAGAATCTCTTCGAACTGGATTATGTGGGAATCAAGGCCTCCCAATTCTCCTTCAACCGCTTGCAGAAGGCCGATCCGGTGTTGGGAGTAGATATGGCTTCTACCGGTGAAGTAGGTTGTATCGGAATGGATACTTCCTGTGCCGTACTCAAAGCGATGCTTTCCGTAGGCTATCGTATTCCGAAGAAGAATATCCTGCTGTCTACGGGAACAATGAAACAGAAAGCCGATATGATGGATGCGGCCCGTATGTTGGTGAATAAGGGATACAAACTCTTTGCAACGGGTGGTACACACAAAACGCTTGCAGAGAATGGAATTGAAAGTACTCATGTCTATTGGCCGAGTGAGGAGGGACATCCGCAAGCATTGGAGATGCTTCATCGCAAGGAGATCGACATGGTAGTCAATATCCCGAAGAATCTGACAGCCGGAGAATTAAGTAATGGGTATAAAATCCGTCGTGCTGCCATTGACTTGAATATACCGTTGATTACGAATGCCCGTCTGGCTAGTGCATTTATCAATGCCTTCTGTACGATGAGTGTGGATGATATAGCTATCAAGAGCTGGGCAGAGTATAAATAAGCAGAATGTCATCTTTTTGAAAAGAGGCTGACATCATATTGAAATGAAAATGGTAAGGTCGTTCCTGTTATTCGGGAGCGGCCTTTGTTGTTGTAGAAATGTAATAACTCTGTCATTCATTGGTATTTCCATGTCGTTTACTTTGCGCCTGCAAAACGATAGAGATACGATATGAGAAAAAGAAACATGATTCTGGTTGCCGGTCTGCTGGCATTTACTTCAGTATGGGGACAAAACACGACTTCCGGTTGGGAAGATGAATCGGGTAAGATACCTGTAAAGGCTTATTTTGAGAGTGGAAAACTTCACTTTGCTTCTAAAAATGAAAACTTTCATTTATGGTTTGATAATCGAATTTATTTGGATGCAGCGGTTTATTCGCCCACATCGAATGTGGATGATCTGACATCCAAAACGAACAAGGATCTGGAGGACGATGACAATCAATTCCGTTTTAGCAACGGGGTGAGTATTCGTCGTGCACGTTTCGGTGTGAAAGCCACTTTATACAAAAAATGGTTTGCAGAACTGGATCTGGATTTCGCTTACAATGAAGTGGAAATAAAAGATATGTATCTGGGCTATAAATTTAATAATCATTTCTTTGTAAAGGCGGGAAATTTTAAAGTTCCGATGAGTATGGAACGTACAACGAGTTCTAAATATCTGATGGCTTCGGAACGTCCGATGGCAGTGGAAGCTTTTGCTGACGGGCGCCGTCTGGGACTTGCCGGAACTGGTTGGGGAAAACATTGGTGGGCTTCCGCCGGAGTATTTGGTAGGGAAGTGGATATCATTCAGAAAGAGCGTAATAGAGGGAATGACGGTTATGCTCTGGCTACCCGTGTAGCAGTGTCGCCTATTTACAATGAAGATATGACGATTCATGTCGGCGGATACTTTAACTATCAGACACCTTCCGGTTCAGGGCTGGAGGATAAGACGGTTCTTTTCCGGACTTTCCCGGAGAGCAGGGTAGACCGTCGCCGATTTGTGCAAGCCGAGATTTCGAATGTCAATCATTATTATACTACAGGCTTCGAACTGGGATTCCGTTATCGTAAGTTGCTGACTTATGGAGAATATATTTATAACAACATATCCCGCTATACCTATGGTGCTAATAATCAAAAGACTGATTTGAAAAATGCAGTATTTAATGGTTGGTATGCTACGGCATCTTATATGATATTGGGAGAAAACCGTCAATACTCCCCGGATGAGGCGGAATTTGGTCCAATGAAAATGCGTCGTAAAGGGGGGAATTTGGAAGTTGCGGCTCGTATCAGTAATATAAATATGAATGATTTCCATGATCCGGCTGCGTATATTACAGGAGGTAAGGCAACCAGCTATTCTGCTTCGTTGAACTGGTATCCTGTACGTAATGTGGTGATTGGACTGAATTACATTTATATGAATAATGATAAATATGCCGACTCTAAAGGACAAATTACCAAGGGAGGTAAACCTTTAAGTGAAGTAATGCCTTCAGGAATCGATTTTAATGTATTTCAGTTGCGTACAATGATTTCTTTTTAAACGCGAATAACGATATAAATTAAAAAAAGATGATTATGAAAAAGTTTTTGCTGATGAGCACACTTTGTGCTTTGGCTTTGGTTGGGTGTAAAGATGACTCGGAACCGGAAATTCCTACTGATATTGATTATTCAGGATTGGTATTGAATGAAATTTGTGGAAACGATGGGAATGCAAGTGAAGAAGATTGGATTGAGATTTATAATACTTCCAATACAACAATTAATCTCAATGGCGTTAAACTAGTGAAAACTGATGAAGAAGGTGTTTCGGAGATTATTTATACATTTGGGGAAGGGGCAGCCATTGCCGGTAAAGCATATTTGCTGAAAGTCAAAGGCGTTGATTTTACTCAAGGAATCTCAAATACTAAATCTGTTTCTATCACTTTGCAAATGCCCTCTGGTAAAGATATAGACAAATTTGATAAGGATGCGGAATTTGGTGATGGAGGTAAACATGAAGTGGGAGGAAGTTATTCACGTATTCCCGACGGTACGGGAGAATGGACTGTTGTATTGAAAGCTACTAAAGGAACAGCTAATAAAATTACGGAACCTGAAGGACCTTCCGGTATTGATTATACTGGATTGGTGCTGAATGAGTTGAACGGTAATAAACCCAAATATATTGAGTTGTATAATAGTACAGGTCGTGAACTGGATATAACCGGAGTAAAGATTAAAAAAGATGATGGGGATATTGTTTATATAGCTCCCGAAGGGACTAAAATACAGTCTCATGGTTTTTTAGTGCTTCTTTCGGATCAAGCAGATTATTCTACAGGCTTTACAAGTGGACTCTCCGCTAAAAAATCTGTGAAGATTGAGCTTCTTTCACCGGAAGAAACTGCCATAGACGTATTCAAGAATCTAACGGATGCCGGTGAAGAGGTTTGGGGAGAAACACCTAAATACAATGGAGAAACAGAGGGAATGGCGTATGCCCGTAAGGATAACGGTGCTGAATGGTATATGATGAAAGCCACTCAAGGTGAGAGTAATAGCACCACTGCCGGACTAAGTACAAAAATAGAATGGTAAGATTATAATTGTAAGGAATGAGAAAGCTAATCCTTTTATTATTTACGGGAATTCTTCTTTTTAGCTGCACCGCTGCCGGAGCAGACGAAGGAAGAATTCTTCGTTTTATATATTGTTCAGACGTACATTATGGTCTTGAACATGAATTTCGGGGAAAAGAAGTGGGAAGTGATGAGGTAAGTCGTGCTATGTTGGCAACCTTCAAATTGCTTTCTGAAACTCGGCTGCCGGAAGATAGTGGGGTGGGTGCAGGAATAAAATTCGGTTCTCCTGATTTTGTTGTTTGTACGGGTGATATTGCCAATCGGATGGAAGAAGGAGTTCAATCTGCTACTACATCATGGAGTCAATTTTGCAGTGATTGGGATTCATCGATAAGTTCTCCTTTGTATCTGGTACCGGGTAATCACGATATTTCTAATGCGATAGGTTATTCCAAGGTTTTATCTCCAGAAAAAGATGCATCCAGTGCTGCCGGTATTTTCAACCGGATGATGCGCCCTGCGGTGGAACGTACGGTGGAGACTTTTAATTATCAAACGGATAAGGTGCATTATTCCTTTGTAAAGGACGGGGTACGGTTTGTTTTTATGGGAATGTGGCCTGATGCATATATGCGTCAATGGTTCGATCAGGAAATAGGAACCGATACGATTACTCCTGTTGTTTTATTCACCCACGATCCTCCCATTGCCGATACCAAGCATTTTACGAATCCGAACGGTAAGCATACGATCAATTCAGTAGATAAGTTTCAGAATTTGTTAGCAGATACCTGTCTGGTGACTGATGTCAAAAAGAAAGCCACAAAGCATTGGGAAAAGCTGGAGCAGTTTATCCATTCTCATTCTATGATTAAGGCTTACTTTCATGGAGATAAGAATTACAATGAATTTTATACCTGGAATGGGGTAAATGGAACAATTGATTTACCTGTTTTCCGGGTGGACTCCCCTATGAAAGGTGAATATTCTTCTTCTGACGAACGTCTACTTTCCTTTATTGTAGTTACCATGGATGTGGATCAATGCTTGTTAACGGCTCGTGAATGTTTGTGGAATACGGAAAACAAAACCAGTATCCAATGGGGAAGTTCTTGCACTATCACTTTCTGATAAATAGCCAAATTTAGTATTAAATCGTATAGGTTACTAAAAACTTTATAAGAAAACGACCGTAAATCACCTTCTTTGTTGTAAATTCGTTCTATTTCTCGTAATATCAAACTTATTTTAATCAATTAATATAGAAAGTAAATTATGAGAAAAGACGGATTTACCGTATGTGCAAATAATTATATAAATTGTTTGCGTCAGGAAGGGCGTTATGCCACAGCACATGTTTATGAGAATGCACTTCGCTCTTTCACCATATTTTGTGGAACAGAGTGTGTGTCATTCAGTTTGATTACTCGTGAGAACTTGAAGCGGTATAGCAGTTATCTGATGTCCTGCCGCTTGAAGTTGAACACGATTTCCACCTATATGCGAATGTTACGTTGCATATACAATAAGGGAGTAGATACTCATCAGGCTCCTTATATTCATCGCTTGTTTCGTGATGTCTTTACCGGAGTAGATACTCGTCAGAAAAAAGCAATTCCTATAAACGAATTACACACGCTGCTTTATAAAGATCCGCAGTCCGAAAAACTTCGCCGGACGCAAGCCATCGCTAATTTGTTATTTTTATTTTGCGGAATGCCTTTCGCCGATCTTGCTCATCTGGAAAAGTCGAATTTGGAGGGGAATATATTGAAGTACAACCGTATCAAGACTGGAACCCCAATGAGTATAGAAATCTTAGAATCGGCTTCATGTATTGTTTCCCGACTTCGTAATACGCATTCTGCTGTTCTCCCCGAGCATCCGGATTATCTTTTTTATATATTAAGTGGAAAAAATAAACGGGATGGGGAAGCGGCATATAGAGAATATCAATCCACACTGCGTCGTTTTAATAATGATTTGAAGAGTTTAGCTAAAAAATTACGTATCCATTCATCCGTGACTTCTTATACATTTCGTCATTCCTGGGCAACTACCGCTAAATACAGGGGAGTACCTATCGAAATGATTAGCGAATCATTGGGGCATAAATCTATTAAGACAACACAAATTTACTTGAAAGGCTTTGAATTGAATGAGCGTACCAAAGTAAATCGACTGAATTATTCTTACGTCAGGAATTATAGGGGAATTCTTTGAAAAGTATATTAAGTCTTTGATAACCAGTCTAAATACGCAGCTGTTACTTCTTAGGTAACGGAAATTATTCGGTGCAAATATAGACAAATTTGTTAATAACATACAAGCAAAATTCCTTTTTTTTCTCTTTTTATTTAAATATACAGTAAAAATGTATCGGGACATGAAACATTCCTATTTCATGTTCTATGAATTCGACTGCCTATACTTTTCAAATATCTCTGTATATCAGGCAAAATGTATCTAAACTCCCTTGTTCGTACGTATTTCTTCTTCTTTTTGTGGTAGGTGTCCAGTACTCTATAATTTCCGTTACCTAAGAAGTAACGGAAACTTAAGGGGTAAAAAAGTATGATTCTAACGAAAGAAACTTTAAGTGCTGGGCCTAAAATTGGGACAGGGGAAGGCGTAGCACACTCTAAACGCTGGTATGTCGCTCTGGTTCGTATGCATCATGAGAAGAAGGTAGCCGAACGTTTAGACAAAATGGGGATTGAAAATTTTGTACCGGTCCAGCAAGAAGTACATCAATGGAGCGACCGCCGTAAAGTGGTTGAATCCGTGCTGCTTCCCATGATGGTTTTTGTACATGCTGATCCTAAAGAACGCAAAGAGGTTCTTTCCTTTTCTACCGTTAGTCGTTATATGGTAATGCGCGGTGAGAGCAGTCCGACTATCATTCCTGATGAACAAATGGCCCGTTTCCGTTTTATGCTCGACTATTCCGAAGAGGCAATCTGTATGAATAGCGCTCCTTTATCACGTGGTGAAAAAGTACGTGTTGTCAAAGGTCCTTTGACTGGTCTTGTAGGAGAACTTGTCACGGTGGATGGCAGGAGTAAGATTGCTGTCCGGTTAAATATGCTGGGGTGTGCTTGTGCGGATATGCCGGTTGGGTATGTGGAGTTGATAGGGGAAAGGCAATAAAATATGAATATTGCTATATTTCACAATGCAAAACAAAGTAGTCATGGTGGTTTTTAGTATTATTAAGTATTTGTGAAAATATAAAATCACCATCATCTTAAATTATTGGGATAATTTTATTTTTTGCCTGATAGTGTAAATACGGCTTATTATTATGTATTGTTTGAAAATAGAGATAGTATTATGAAGAAAGAGTAAAAGTATCTTCTTTCATGTAGTAATAGTTGGTTAATTTATGTATAAGGAGGGTGTGTGACACATATTGCAGAAAAGAATAAGCGCATAGCTAAAAATACTTTATTGCTCTATTTTCGAATGCTTTTCACTATGACTGTAAGTTTATATACTAGTCGTGTAGTGCTAAATACATTAGGGGTAGAAGATTTTGGTATTTATAATGTAGTAGGTGGAGTTGTTGCAATGTTTGCTATAATTTCCAGTTCATTATCTGCAGCTATTGGTCGTTTTATTACTTTTGAATTGGGACGGAATAATTTAGAGAGATTGAAAGTTATTTTTTCATCAGCCGTTACTATACAAATAATCTTAGCTTTGGTAATATCTCTCTTTTCAGAACTCATTGGCGTTTGGTTCTTGAACAATAAAATGAATATTCCTGTCGAGCGTATAGTTGCTGCTAATTGGGTGTTGCAATGTTCTATTTTAACTTTTGTAGTGAATCTTATTAGTGTACCTTACAATGCTGTAATTATAGCGCATGAACATATGAAAGCCTTTGCTTATGTTAGTATTTTGGAGGTTTCATTGAAGTTAGCCATTGTTTTTCTTTTATGTATATCCTCATTCGATAAACTGACTACTTACGCGGTGTTATTATTACTTGTATCGATAATAATACGTTTTGTTTATGGATTTTATTGCAAAAAAAAATTTGAAGAATGTACATGCCATTTTTATTATAATAAGGAAATCTTAACTGAAATGTTAGGTTTTGCTGGTTGGAATTTTATAGGAGCTTCTTCTGCAGTTTTGAGAGATCAAGGTGTGAATATTGTTATCAATATATTTTGCGGTCCAGTAGTTAATGCCGCACGTGCAATTTCGTTTCAAGTAAACACTGCTATACAGGGGTTTGTTACGAACTTTATGACAGCTTTGAATCCGCAGATTACTAAATCTTATGCTTCTGGTGATAGAGGTTATATGATGACATTACTTTATCAAGGCTCGCGATTAGCTTTCTATATGTTATTTTTTTTATCTCTTCCTGTTATAATTGAGGCTGATAGCATTCTACTGATTTGGCTAAAAATTGTTCCAGAACATTCTGTAAACTTTGTTAGGTTGGTGCTTATTTTTGCAATGTCAGAATCAATATCAGGTCCGCTGATAACTGCTATGTTAGCAACAGGTAGAATCAGGAATTATCAAATATTTGTAGGAGGACTACAAATGTTGAATTTTCCTATTTCCTATTTTTTACTTCGGTGGGGAGGTTTTCCAGAGATAACTATAATTGTGGCAATAATTATATCGCAGTGTTGCTTGATTGCTCGGCTTTGGATGTTACGTGGTATGATTGGACTCTCGTCGAAACTGTATTTGAAAAAAGTTTATTTGAATATATTGGTGGTTAGTATATTGTCAGCAATATTCCCAGTATTTATCTACAGCCAGATGCCAGTTGGATATGTCAGGTTTATTGTTATTATAGGTACTAGTTTTGTTTGTTCTATATTGGCAATTTTTTATGTAGGGTGTTCTCATTATGAGAGATTGTTTGTTATTCAAAAGATAAAAGAAATAAAGAACAAGCTTAGAATAAGAAAATAGAGATAGTTTACTTATGTCGGAAATACTTTAATATGAAGAAGGATAGTTTAATAAGGCGAATTGTCAATCGGGTAAAATATATATTGTGGTCAAAGACGATATTCATCAGGTATGTAGTAGAGGAAAGTGTTTCTCTATTGAAGTATAATGCATACTTTCGTAAAGATATAGATAAGGAAAAAATAGAGACGGAGTTATTGATAATAGCTCATTCTATAGAAAAAGGATTTTCTTATAGAAATCCTAAAGAAACTTTTGCACATGATAAAATAATGACTCTAATTGATAAATTGAAATTGTATTATTCAAGCTTTGGTGATGTGGATTTTTTAAATCAATGCTGTTCAATAATAAATTTCTATATTGAAGTGTATCGTGATAATTTAAACATTAAAGATATTATTGATAATTATACTTCATTGGTAAGTATGTTTGATTTGAAATTAGAGAATGGTGGAGTTGCAGAAATTAATTGTGAAGAAATTTGTCAACAAGTGAAATCGATAGATTATGTGTCTTTTATTCGTAGTAGACATTCTTATCGATATTTTAGAAAAGAGGGTGTTGATATTCTGATGATTGAAAGAGCTTTGGAGTTAGCGGAATTGACTCCTACTGCTTGTAATAGGCAACCACAGCATGTGTATATTCTTAATGGGGAGAAGAAAGATTATTTATTAGATTTACAAATGGGATGTAAAGGGTTTATATCAGAAATGCATACTGTTATTTATATTACGATAAACCAAAAACGTTATATAAAGGAATGGAACCAATCTTATATTGATGGAGGGTTATATGCTATGAATTTAATATATGCTTTTCATTCTCAAGGAATAGGTACTATCCCACTGACTACAGGTGCAATTGATATGAGTTCAAGAAGGAAAATATGTAAAAAGTTTGGAATACCTATGCAGGAAGTACCTATTATGATTATTGGTATAGGCTATATGGAAAATGTAGCTAGGGTTAATTACTCTAAACGTAATAGTTGGAAAACTTATACTCAATTCTTATCGTAAGTTAATGGATTGGACTATAGTTATATGTATTATTGTATATGAAAAAAGTTAGAATAATAACCGTGCAAAAAGCTCCTAATTTTGGGGCATGTCTTCAAGCATATGCTTTATATAAATATTTGGTAGATCTAGGATATGACTGTAAGATCATTGATTTATATAGACCTGTTCATAAGGAATTTGTTTATACAGAAGGCTTTGATCCATTTGTCGCTTTGCCAGAAATGTCTTTATATAAAAAAATGCGATATAATTTACGTCCCCTAAAAACATTTCTCCTTCGTGTACTAGGAAAAGATGCAGATTACAATTTTAATAAGAGGTATAAGATAGAGCTGGAAGAAGCGTCTAAGCGTTTTTTCAGTTTTAATAATTTAATGGAATATACTGAACCGTATTATTCTATTCAACAATTATATGATACACCACCAGAGGCTGATTTTTATATAACAGGGAGTGATCAACTTTGGAATCCAACTCAAAAATACGCATTAGAACCATTCTTCTTGACTTTTGTGAAAAATGGAGGTAAGAAAATTTCCTTTGCAACAAGCATTGGTGTGACGGATATACCTGAAAGAGTTACAAAGAAATTTAAAGAATGGTTGTCGACTTATGATTATATATCACTTCGAGAAAAAGCAGCTGTAGATTTTGTTAGTACTTTAGTAGATAAAACAATTTATAAAATAGCTGATCCTACTTTTCTTCTGAATAAATCACAATGGTCCAATTTAGCATCTTATAAAGAAGAAGTAAAAGAAGATTATATTTTTTTATTTACTTTAAGTTATATAGAAGAATTATATTCTTATGCAATAAATTTAAGTAAAAAAAAGAATCTTAAGCTAGTAGTATGGGGACATGGTCCTGTAGATGCTTTTAATCTTAATTATGAGACTATTTTGAATATAGGTCCTCAAGAATGGTTGTGGTTAATTAAAAATGCTCAATATGTAATTACCAACTCTTTTCATGGTTCTGTTTTTTCATTAATTTTTGGAGTAGCATTCAATGTATATATTTCTCCTGATAACAATCGAGGAAGTCGGATTTTGAATTTGTTGATTGATTTCAATCAATTGGATAGGCTATTGACTATAGATGATATGAGGGGAGATAAAAGTTTTATGGGAATGGATGTGAGGCAGAATGACAAATATATAGCTATGATACAAAAGGAGAGTGCTGATTATATAAACTTAGCTTTGGTAAGATGAATGTCATACTGTTTGTGTGTTTTATTATTCTGATAATTGGATTATTTACCAATTTTAAAAAGACAGTTTTAGTATATGCTCCTTTTAAATTATTTTTTATAAAAAGTGTTGTGCTGATATCAGATATTTCTTTTGATGGAATTATATCTTTGGTTGTACTACTAATTTATTTTTTTAAAAGTTCAAATATGAAGAAATCAAAGGGGCCATTTCCTTTATATTTTTCTTTCTTTTTACTGGCAACAAGTATATATACTTTTTGTAATATCCCAGATTTACATATAAAGAGCTTTATATTTCAATTAACTCCGACATTAGGCTTTTCATTTGTTTTGTTTAAAATAATTTTAGGTGTAAAGGACTTAAAAATTGTAATAAGTTCTTTGACTGTTTTTGTATTAGCAATGTTGGTTAATGCTTTTGTAGAATTTCTGGCTGGAGTTAATTTTTTAGGAGAGTTGGTACAATCATTTTCTATAAAAAACGCTTTTTTTGCTACAGGTGAAAATCTTAGAGAGGGTATGCATAGGACACAATCTTTCTTTCCTCATAGTATTGTGTTTGGTTCTATTTGTTCCATATTATTGTATTTCTATTGTTTCCTCTATATACATTATCAAAAAACTAAAATAAATTTATTGATTATTATAGGGTTAATGATTGGAGTTATTATTTCTATGTCCCGTACTCCTTTGCTCAGTATGATCATTTTTTTAATTCCTATTTTTTTGAGCAAACAATTAATAAAAAGAGCTGGGATACCTGTTCTATTGTTGGCTACAATTGCTTTTTGCTTTCTCTATGATTATATTTACTCAATGGTCAATTCTATATTTGCAGACAGCGGAGCTGACTTGCAGGGGTCATCAATGGATTTACGTATTCAACAACTTGAGTATACTTTATTTTTAATTTCGAGAAATCCTTTTCTTGGTATAGGTATATCATTTGATCTTGAAAAGCATTCTGAATTTCTTTATGGAGCTGAATCTATATGGTTTATATTACTTATTGGTAAGGGAATTTGGGGTGTGATAACTTATCTTTCTTTGTACATTGAAATAATACTTAAATCCCTAAAGAATAAATATTTTATATATATACTCTTTTTATGTTTGGGGTGGCTTCTTGCAAATAG
>OGJS01001207.1_pt1 | contig 12055 bp, 9 predicted proteins | sample 1572241 | NCBI WGS metagenome assembly OGJS01 (sample SAMEA2582145, study PRJEB24529) | metagenome | biome: Human gut stool | place: China | collected 2011 | reverse complement strand
TTCTGATGTGACCTTTAGCCTACTTTTAGGATAGAACCGCTCGTGCGAGGATGGCTTCTTTTGGGCAAAGAAAAAGCCGGACTCGGCCGGCTCAAAGATTCTGATTGTTAACTCAATAATTGTTCTTTTCTGCTGCAATGGCTTTTTCAGCCAGCTCTTTGTAGAAGGCGTAGCGATCGGGATCGATCTCACCTTTCTCTACAGAAGTCTTAACAGCGCATCCCGGTTCATTCAAATGGCGGCAGTTCGTGAACCGGCAGTATTCCACGCGATCTCTGATCTCGGGCATCCCGCGCATGATGTCGTTTAGCGTCAGATGCGAGAGACCGAATTCTTGGAAACCCGGAGAGTCGACAATGGCGCCGCCTTCATAGTTGAACCAGCGGGCGGCAGTCGTGGTCTGCTTGCCGAGATTTAAAGCAACCGAGTATTCCTGAGTCCTTTGATCGGCGTTTTTAACCAGCAAATTCAAGATCGTGGATTTGCCCATGCCTGACTGACCGATTAACAGCGTCACCTTGCCTTCAAAAAGCGGCTCCAGCGTCTTAACCGTGCCTTCGGGATCCTTGGTCGCAGAAACTTCTACAACCTCGGCTCCGAGCTCTTTTAGCTGGTTAATGAACGGTCGGACTTCCGGCTCGTCTTTTGTAAAGTCCGTCTTGTTCCGAATCATCAGAATGTGAATGTCGGCGGTTTCCGCCGCCAGCATGGCCTTCCAAATGAAATGAGGATTGTAGGAAGGGCGGGTGGCAAAAACGACTGCCACCTGATCAATATTGGAGGCAAGAGGTTTGGTTCTCAGCTCGTCGCTGCGGTAGAGCAGGGAGCGGCGCGGTTCGATTTTTTGAATCGAGACCTGCTCGGCCGAGGTCTGCAGACAGTCGACGATGTCGCCGACAGCGAGGTCAACCTTTTTACCCTTACGGGTTGCTTCGAGCACTGTGCCGTCTTCTTTTTCCACAAAACTATGGCGGCCGTGGGAGGAAATCACACGGGCTTTAAACCAAACCTGCTCTTTCATACTACTTTCTCATTTCGCTCTGAATGGTTGCAATTCTGATCGCTGCGTCCGGATGGGAAGAATAGAAAGCCGAATACACCGGGTCAGGTGTCAGCGTAGCCGCATTGTCGGAGAAAAGCTTCACCAATGCACTAATGAGGGCACCTCCGTTGCTGTAGCGTACGGCAAAAGCGTCGGCTTCAAACTCATGCTTGCGGGAAAAAAGGCTTGTCAGCGGAGCAAGCGGGAATAAGAAGACGGGTACGGCGATCGAGAAGAGAATTAAGGCAACACCGTGGCTTGCACCGTGAGAAAGCGTGACGCCTAAACCTTCATAGAACCAGGAGCAGTCGGCAAGAACGGACAGAATCCAGAAGAAAAGCAGAGAAAAAGCAAAGCTGAACGCCATCATCTTGTAGATGTGGTGAAGCTTATAGTGGCCGAGCTCATGGGCTAAGACGGCTTCCGTTTCTTCCGGCGTCATCTTATTGAGCAGTGTGTCAAACAAAACGATGCGCTTGTTTCTTCCGAAGCCGGTCATGTAGGCATTACCCTTGGCACTGCGCTTAGAAGCATCCATTACATAGAGGCCTTTAGAGGCAAAGCCGATTCTTTTGAGTAAACCCTCCAGACGAGTTTTGAGTTCTCCGTCAGGCAGAGGCGTGAATTTGTTGAAGAGCGGAGCGATAAACGTCGGGTAAATCCACTGCACGGCAAGAATGAAGAGAATATAAGCAAGCCAAGCCCAGAACCACCAAAAGTCCCCTGCAGCATTCCAAATCCAAAGAACGGCTGCAAGAATAGGAATGCCGAGAACCAAACTTAAAACAGCTGACAGGAGCAAATCCTTGATAAAACGAGCCGGCGTAGTGGTGTTAAAACCGTACTTCGCTTCAATCTTGAATGTCGAATACCAAGAGAAGGGCAGGTCGATTAAAGAGGAAAGGAAGCCGTAACAGAGAATAATGACGATCTGCGCCCAAATGTCGCCTCCGAGCCATCCGGAAACTTCGCCGTAGATCCACTGAATCAACCCTCCTATGGTTGCGATTAATACGAAGCCCAGGTCGGTGATTCTTGCCAGCTGTCCGAACTTGATTCTTTCAACCGAGTAGTCAGCGGCTTTCTGATGGGCCTCTAACGTTATCTTGCCTGCAAAAGCAGCAGGAACGGCGCCTCGGTTGATCTGAATCGACCGAATCTGGCGTCGGTCCAGATAGTATTTGAGAACAAAGTTCCCGAATAAAAATAAAAGAAAGACAATCTCAAAAACTTCAGCTGAATTCATTGTTATAAAAAGTTAAAAATTGATCCGAAAATTATAGGGGACTCGATGTTCTGCGCTCAAAGTATGCACAGAGATGAGCGGAGCATCGCACCGAAGCAGCGGCTCTGGATATACTGAATTTTTGGTAATTAATAGACTTAAGGAGGTCAATCGTGATTTCCTTTCAAAGCCTGAAACTCTTGGCGGCTTCCTCATTGCTTGCGATTTCTGTTTCCTTGCCGTCGCACGCCGGTGTGCACGTCAATGTCAACGTCGGCATCGGCCCCCCCGGCTACTATGGTGTTCTCCCGATTCAAGGCGTGACGCCTTCTTTGTGGAATGCAAATCCCATTGTGGCGATCGGCGCGGCTTTGACCGGTGCTCCGATTTACCTGACGGTGCCTGATAATCTTCGTCGTCATTGGAGACGGTACTGCGCGGAATACGGTGCATGCGGCGTCCCTGTATATTTTGTGAAACGCAGCTGGTACAACAAGCATTACCGTCATGCCGCTCCTCCACCGCCGCCTCCTCCCCCGCCAAGACAACATGCTCGTCCAAAACATGACAGAGGCCCTGGCTGGGACCATCGTCCTCCGCCTCGCGGTCCGCATGCCTGTCCCAGACCCGCGAAAAGTCATGATTGGAACGACCATCGCGGCCCCGGACGTAAAAGAGGACATCACAAAGACGATTAAGATTGAGCTGAGTGCAGCAAAGAAAGGATCCGGCCGTTTCGGCGGTTCGGATCTTCTTGGTTTGTTCTAAAATGCCTCGAAAGATCGATTAATACAAAGAGAGAGATATGAGCAATAACGGTTTTGCAGTCGAAAGAGATCCGCTGTTTAACGAGAACAATCTGATTTGGATGGACCTGGAGATGACGGGCTTAGAGCCCCAGATCAACCGCATTCTTGAGATGGCGGCTGTCATTACCGATCCTCAGCTCAATGTGATTGCTGAAGGGCCGGTGGTCGCGATCCACCAGGATGCCGCGATTCTCTCCGGCATGGACTCCTGGAATACCGCTACACATACTCGCAGCGGTCTTGTTAATCGCTGCCTGGAAAGCAAAGTCACGGAAGACGAAGCTGCTCAAATCTTTATTGATTTCTTCTCGAAGTACGTGCCGGCCGGCAAGAGCCCGCTTTGCGGAAACTCCATCGGTCAGGACCGCCGTTTCATGGCCCGCTGGACACCGCGTCTGGAGCAGTTCTTCCATTACCGCAACCTCGACGTTTCCTCCTTCAAAGAATGTGTCAAACGCTGGGCGCCGGAAGTAATGAAGAAATATCAGAAGACTTCTCGCCACGAAGCTCTGTCCGATATTTATGACTCCGTCGAAGAACTTCGTTTCTATCGTCAGGAAATCATGAAGATCTGATCGATTTCTCGAAATCAAAAACACGAAAGCCTCGGAAATCCCGAGGCTTTCGCGCTATCAGAAGCGATTACGACTTCTTCGGTTCTCTGTTGAGTCGGAGAATGAGAGAAGAAGTATCGAATCTTCCTCTGCCCATATTCTGAACTTCAGCATAGAACTGATCGACAAGCGCTGTCATAGGAAGATCGGCTCCGGTTTTGCGGGCTTGTTCTAAACAGATACCTAAATCCTTACGCATCCAATCCACTGCAAACCCGAAATCAAACTTCCCCTCGATCATCGTGTCGCCTCGGCGCTGCATTTGCCAGGACGAAGCTGCGCCTTTACCGATGACATCCAACACGGTGTGCATATCGATACCCGCCGTCTGTCCGAAAGCAATGGCTTCGGCCAGCCCCTGAACAACACCGGCGATGCAGATCTGATTGCACATCTTCGCGAGCTGGCCGGAGCCGACCGGGCCGATTCTTCGAATCGAACAGGCAAAAGCATCGGCGATCGGTTTGACGCGTTCAATGATCTCAGCGTCTCCGCCGCACATGACGGTTAGGCTGCCGCTCACGGCGCCGTCTTGTCCGCCGGAAACTGGTGCGTCCACAAAGTGCAGGCCGCGAGACTGTGCTTCGGCAGCCATTTCTTTGGCCACTTCGGCAGAATCTGTCGTGGCATCCCACAGGACGGCATCTTTCTTCATGCCGGCAAAAGCGCCGTTTTCTCCGAGCAGCACGCTGCGCAGGTCGCTGTCATTGCCGACACAGGTAAAGACAACATCCGCATCTTCTGCGGCTTCACGAGGCGTGGCAGCAGCTTTTTCTACCCAAGCTTGGGCTTTGGAGGCCGTACGGTTGTAAACGGTGACCTGACAGCCGGCATGCAGGAGGTGCCCTGCCATCGGAAAGCCCATTGTGCCTAGGCCGATAAAGGCTACTTTGGTTCCGGTCGGAACCGGAGAATAGTCTTTAGCTTGAAAATACATTAGCGAACACCTCTGATTTTTGTGATCTCTCCGGCAACTTTAACGACGCGGCGGGCAAGAGACGAAGTCGGATCGACGATGGCGGCATGTCCGTCCCCGAGCTTGAGGTTGTCCGTTTCCTCAAGAATTAAGGGCAGCTCGGTGCAGCCGAGAATAAGGGCTTGAGCGCCTTTATCTTTAACTAAATGCTCTGCTGCCTTAAGCAGAACTTCTTTGCAATAACCGTCGGTGTAACCTGCCTTGACGCCTTTTTCGCCGTAAATGGCTTCCATGACCATTGTCTGGTGCTCTTTATCAGGGACGACCATCGCAAGTTTCATAGATTTGGCTTTGCGGCCGTAGATGCCAGTCTGAATCGTGCCGTCGGTTGCCATCAAGCCGATGACGACATCCGGACCGAATTTGTCGCGTATCTCTTCCAGCGTTACCTGCTGCATATTGATGAGCGGAACGCTTAAGTGAGGAACAATGGTTTCGAAGTAAGCATGCGCAGTGTTGCAGGCAATGACAATGGCGTCGACAGCGTCTTTTTCCAGCTTACGGCATGCGGCATACAAGGAAAGGGTAGGATCTACACCGCCGTGAAGCAGGTACTGTGTGCGATCGGGAACCTGCGGGTTCTGTTCAATCGCAACTTTGATGTGTTCCTGATCGTTCTTGGCCGGCGTTGCTTTCGTGATCTTGTCGTAAAGGTCGACTGTGGCTGCCGGTCCGAGACCGCCGACGATACCGATCTTGAAAGGTTTAGGCAGTTTTTCCCAATCTGTAAAGCACAGGTAGGAAACATATGCACTCATCGAATCCAAAACGTTATAGCCTTCGGATTTCAAGGCGGCTGCAAACAAAGACTGCATCACGCAGGTCGGGAAGACCAGTTCGGCGCCTTCGCTCAGCAGATTGGAGCAGACTTTGCCGAACAGTTCACAGGCTTTTTTCTGATCGGGAATAACAGCGCAGTGAGCGCCGCTTTCGAGTTCGTCGAATACTTCGAGCATAGCTTCGCTCGGATAAACCCATTCGACTTGGACCTCACGATAGACCGTTTCAGTAATGAGTTTGGCTTTATCTGTTCCGGGGCGTCCGAGATAACCGAGCTTTTTAACCGGATTTTTCTTCAGCTCTTCGATACAGGCTTGAAGAATATCGGTGACAGGCGTCGTGATTTCAGTTTGAACTTCATTTAAGAAGCCGATGTTTCTGAAGTTGCACAAAGCAATGACCTGAGCGCCTTTGTCAGTCAGCTGATAAGACTCTTCTAAAACCTTAATCTTTACGTCTCCTTCCTGAACAAGCTTAGGGGCGTCCGCATCCGGAGAGGGCCAGTCCATGTCGACCATTTCGACACGAGGGCGGGTTCCGTCGGGAAGGAATGTGGATTGGAGCCTTTCTTTCAAGGCGCGTACGAAGGGGGCGGGACTAAAACTTTGGCTGATGCCGATGACTTTATGGTTCATAGTTTCTCACCTTTGTTGGATTCGGATAAGTATAGAGCCGCTGTAACGTTTTGACACCTCTAATTTTCCTTAATACCTTCGGTGCCAGACATTCAACGAAGAAACAAAAGAATTGAGCCCGCATATTGCAGGCTCAACAGTAAGACTTTTCGAAGAAAACCGTGAGTTTTGGTCAACGGGAGATTCGTTTTCTACTTTTTGTCATCACTCTTAGACTGTGCGGAATGATGGTGGTTAGAGCTGCTCGGTCCTCCTGTGACGTCAGAAACAATGTCTGACTCTATGGAGTTCTTAGAGAGCTTCTTAAGAAGGGTCTCAGTTTTTGCTGTGGGCTGGTCTTTGTCGTTAACGGTGGCGGAGACCGACAGCCAAGTTTTGCTCATCGCAATACCTACAGCAATCACGACGGGTCCCAAAATAATGCCCATGAATCCGAAAGCGAGAACTCCGCCGAATACACCTAGATAGATTAGGGACAAGGGCAGGGAAGCTCCCTTGGAAATCAAAATCGGCTTTAAGAAGTTATCCACACTAGAAACTGCAAGCGATCCCCAAAGCACGAGGAAAATCGCCATGCCGACTTCGCCTTTGTAATAGAGCCAGAAAGCAGCAGGCCCCCATACTAAGGGAGGTCCGATAGGAACGGCAGATAAGACGAACACCGCGACGCCCAATGTGATGGCGCCAGGAACACCTGCGATCCAGAAGCCGATTAAGGCAACGACGCCTTGACCTGCGGCGCTTCCGACAATGCCGAAGACCACGCTGCGCGTCGTGTTGACGATAATGTCGCGGACTTCTGCACCGATGCTGCCGCTCATGCGGGTTAATAGAGCCAGTGATTTTTGAGAAAGGACTTCGCCGTCGCGATAAAAGAAGAAAATCACGAACAGCATGAGGAATAATTGGAGGAGACCGTCGCCTAACATGACGGCGCCGGCAAGGGCCGCTCGGCTCACCGGATCAAAGAGCTTTTGTGCAATGGCGGCGAGTTCTTCCTTATTGCCTAAAAGATGAGCAGCCTGGGTGTAAGCCCATTCTCCGACAAAAGGAATTTCCTTAAGTTCTTCGGGAACGGTAAAGCCGGAAGCAATCCATTCACGAACGTAGCGGATTAAAGCCGGAATTTCCTGGGCCGACACTAATGACAAACCTGCAATCGGAAGCACGATGAGGATCGCCAGCAGGGATACCATGATCAGTGTCGCAACAAGATTCCTGCCTCCGACTTCCTTTCGGACTCGCTTAAATAGAGGCCAAGAGACGATTGCGATCACAGCCGCAACCGACATCGCTGTTGCAAAGGGCCAAACGACTAAAAAGCAGCCGATGGCGATGAATGAACCGAAGAGAAACCGCACCACATAATCGGCACGGTCTCTGAGGGAAGGCAATAGCATGGCTCTCAGAAAAAAATGATTTGGGAAAATTTTAGTTGAAATGTACTCTGCAACACGGAGTTGTTCTGATTTTAGGCACTCGGCAGCTTCTTCATTGAGCAGCAAGGCTTCATTCCTTGATTGAGCAGGTACTCACTGCCCCATTCATACATCGACTCTAGAATCGGCCGAAGAGAAGTTCCCAGAGGCGTTAAGGAGTATTCAACTTTAGGAGGAACGACGGCATAGACTTTTCTGATAAGCAGTCCGGCATCTTCCAGCTCTCGAAGCTGCTGCGTCAGCATTTTTGGTGTTGCCGAGGGAATCAGACGGCGTAATTCAGAAAAACGCAGAGTTTTTCCGATGAGGTTCCAAAGAATAAGCGTTTTGTATTTACCGCCGATTAAAGAAAGAGTCGCCTCAACAGGACAGTGGAACTCTTCAATTTGGAATTCTTCAGTTAGTTTGGATTTAGTCTTATCCATAGTATCTAAAAAGTAATTATCTATCAAAAACGGAAGTTCTTGCGCAAAAGATAATAATACTTAGAATGATTGCGTTCGACAACGGAAAGTTATATGAAAAAGAATTTTGATGTCACCGGAATGACCTGTTCTGCCTGCTCTAATCGAGTGGAGAAGGCGGTGGCAGGTGTCCCCGGCGTTGAAGACGTGAGCGTCAACTTGCTGAAAAACAGCATGACGGTTAATTACGATGAAACTAAAACAGGGCTGGAGCAGATTATTCAGGCGGTAACAAACGCGGGGTACGGCGCAAACGAAAAGCAGGCTGCGGGTTCTCCTGCGGCTAAATCCGTCGATCCCGCGCTGGCGGCCAAAAAGGAAGCGGCACAAATGAAGACGCGCCTGTACGTTTCGCTCTTTTTTGCTGCCATTCTGATGGTGCTGGCAATGGGTCCGATGGTCGGAATGCCGCTTCCGGAAGTTATGTCGGGGACAAAGGGCGCTCCTATCAATGCCTTGACACAGTTCCTCTTGGCGCTGCCCGTTGTCTTCGTGAATTTCAAATATTTCACGGTCGGCTTTAAGACACTCTGGCAGAGATCTCCGAACATGGATTCTCTTGTGGCGATCGGATCTTCAGCTTCCATGCTGTTCGGACTCTTTGCGCTGTACATGATGCTCTATGCCTTAGGACAAGGAGACGAAGCGACGCTTCATCACTACGCGCACAACTTGTACTTCGATTCTGCCGCGATGATCCTTGCTCTGATTACCTTAGGCAAGTACTTCGAATCCAGAGCCAAACATAAGACAACGGACGCCATTTCTCAGCTGATGTCCTTGGTTCCGGATAAAGCTGTCGTTTTAAAGGACGGTAAGGAGACGGAAGTTCCGGTTAGTGCCGTTCAAGTCGGAGATATCGTTGTACTGAAGACAGGAAGCCGAGTTCCGGTCGACGGAATCGTCGTAAAAGGCTCCGGTGCACTGGATGAATCTTCTCTCACAGGAGAAAGCATTCCGGTAGACAAGAAGGAAGGCGAGGAGCTCTCGGCATCAACGCTCCTGACCCAAGGCTATGTTGAAATGCGTGCCACGAAGGTCGGCGGAGATACGGCTTTAGCACAGATCATTAAATTGGTGGACGAAGCCACTTCTACCAAGGCGCCGGTGGCTCGCTTGGCTGATAAAGTCAGCGGAATCTTTGTTCCGACCGTTATCAGCATTGCAATCATTGCTGCGATCGTTTGGATGCTGTGCGGCTATTCCTGGGAGTTTGCGCTCGAGATTGCCGTATCGGTTCTTGTGATTTCATGCCCGTGTGCGTTAGGCTTGGCAACGCCGACTGCGATTATGGTCGGGACGGGCCGCGGTGCAAGAAACGGTATTCTTTTTAGAAGCGCAGAAGCGATCGAATCTTTAGAAAAAGTCGATGCAGTGGTTCTCGATAAGACCGGGACGGTGACTTCCGGTAAACCATCTTTGACGGACGTTATTGCTTTCGGGAAGGTCAGACCAGAAGAGCTTCTCACGCTCGCAGCTTCCGTTGAGCAAAAGTCGGAACATCCCTTGGCGACGGCCATTGTGAAAGGAGCAAAAGCGCTCAATCTTTCTTTGAAAGACGCTTCTGACTTTGTCCAGCAGCTTGGCAACATCTCAGGCAACTGCGACGGGAAATTCATTCGCGTCGGCAATAAATCTGTGATTTCTTCGGAAGATGCAAAGACGAAAGGACTTGCAGACGGGCTTGCCAATGAAGGGAAAAATCCTCTTTACGTGGTTGCTGACGACAAACTAATAGGACTGTTGGCCATCGCAGATCCGATCCGTCCTGACAGCAAGCAGGCGATTGAAGCCATGCAGGCTAAAGGCAAAGAAGTTTGGATGCTGACCGGCGACAACGAAAAAACAGCTCGTGCCGTGGCTGCGCGCGTCGGCATCAAGAACGTTCGAGCTGAAGTTAAGCCGGCAGATAAAGAAGCGGTCGTGCGCGAGCTACAGGCACAAGGTAAGAAAGTTCTTATGGTTGGCGACGGCATCAACGACGCTCCTTCGCTCGTCAGGGCAGACGTGGGAGCTGCTATCGGCGCCGGTACTGATGTCGCCATTGAAGCGGCTGACGTCGTACTGATGAAGAGCCGCTTGTTCGATGTCGTTAACGCTTCGGCCTTGTCTCATTCGACGATGCTTAACATTCGTGAGAACTTGTTTTGGGCATTTATCTACAACATCATCGGCATCCCGGTAGCTGCAGGGGTTTTCTACACAGCTTTCGGATGGATTCTGAATCCGATGATTGCAGCGGCCGCAATGAGTATGAGCTCGGTGAGCGTTGTGACGAACGCCCTTCGTTTAAGAGGCTGGAAGCCGGTGCTTAAGGATTCGGGAAACGGAGACAAAACTTCGGAACAAACCTTACTGCCGAAACTTCAGCAATTGGCAGAAGTTTCTACTGAAGCCGACCAAAAGAATGCTTCAGACTTCGTCTACAAAGTCGGTATCGAAGGAATGATGTGCGAACATTGTGCCAAAGCTGTTAAGGGGGCTTTAGAAAAGATTCCTGGTGTGGTTTCTGCCGACGTGTCTTTAGAGCATAAGAACGCTGTCGTTAACGCTGATCATGCATTGTCTGAAGAAAAGGTAACTAACGCAATCAAAGCAGAAGATTATGAAGTGACGTCTTTTGAGGTGGTTTCCGCTCCGAAGGAAACCCTCTCCATCAAGATTGACGGGATGATGTGTGAGCACTGCGTGAAAGCCGTAACCAAGGCACTCTCAGCTATTGACGGCGTTACGGTGCAGTCGGTTTCGCTTGAGGACGGAGTTGCAAAAGTCGGCGTTCCGGATGGTTTTGATACTTCCAAGCTGAAAGCCCCTATCGAAGAAGAAGGTTACGAGGTCATCAGCATTAAACAAGTAAATTAATTCATTGGGCCGAGGGCGAGTCAGACTGCCTCGGCTCTTTGTTCAACCGGATTAGCCAAGATAGTTTCAAAGGCGTGCTTTACGTAAGCGAGAAGCTCTTCGGTGAAAGGCGGTTTGTGCGCGGAAGAGGCATAAACCGCCCAAATATCAACGAGGATACCTCGGTATTCGGGAAGAACCACTTCCAATCTCCCTTCAAGGACATCAAGAAGAGATTCAGAAATCGGGAGATAAGCAATACCTTGGCCCCGCAAACATGCATGGTAAAGGGGTTTACTGTAATTGCAGGCAAATTTTGGGGCTACCTTGAGCTTTTCTCGTTTATTGCCATGCGTGAACCACCATGTGTAGACACCTCGTCCTTTGACATGCAGCAGTTCCTCGCCTAAGTCTTCATCAATCACTAAGTTGTGCAGAAGGTCTTGTTTGAGAAGGTCTTTGATCGTTTCAGGTCTGGAGTGCGTGTCTAAATAAGCCGGCGAAGCGCACATCCAGGAATTGGACTTTCCAAGGCTCCTCTTGATGTAGAGAGGATTGACTTTGCCGCCGATCTGAAATCTCAGGTCAATTCTATTTTGAACAAGCGGCAGAGGAGAGGCTGATAAAAGCAATTCTATCCTTATTCCAGGATGCAACTTCTGAAATTCTTCGATTAGCTCGGGAAGTTTGAAATTCGCATACGTTGTCGCGATGTTGATGCGGTAAAGACCGTCGTATTTTTCTGAGTGTCGTGGAGAATGGAAAATGTCCGAAGCCAAGTTCAGCAGTTCGCGTGCCCTCGGCAAAAAACTTTCTCCTGCAGAAGTCAAAGAAACTCTTCGTGTGTTCCTAAATAAGAGCTTTTGATTTAAATCCTTTTCCAGCTCTGCCATCAGCCGAGTAACTGTGGGTCTCGAAAGGTTTAAGGAACGAGCGGTTTCAAAAAATGAGCCGGTTTCAGCAATTTTTGAAAATACTTCTAATTTGGTTAGGCGGTCCATTTTTTATTATTCCAAAAAATGAAATAGTCTTATTACTTTTCAATCGAATTATTTAGTGAATTTTACTTAGTATTCTCCACTGAAAGACAACTTAATTTTTACCGATCTTCTGGTTTAAGACTCAATTCCCATCTAAGGAGCAAAAATGACATTCACCAGACGGAATTTTTTTACTTTCAGCGGATCTGTGGCAGCCCTCTCCCTATTCAACCGAGCAGAGGCAATGCCC
>OGJS01001205.1_pt1 | contig 12097 bp, 8 predicted proteins | sample 1572241 | NCBI WGS metagenome assembly OGJS01 (sample SAMEA2582145, study PRJEB24529) | metagenome | biome: Human gut stool | place: China | collected 2011 | reverse complement strand
AAAAAAGTTATTGGTTAGAGGATTATACTCTATATATGGTATTAAAAGATAAATTTAACGGATTACCTTGGCAACAGTGGAGTAAAATCTATAAGAATAAAATTAGAAAAAAATTTGAAAAAGATATAATTGAAGAAAAAATGCTTGAATATTATAGATTTTTGCAATATACTTTTTATAAGCAATGGAAGAGATTAAAAGAATATGCTAATAGTAAAGGTGTAAAAATAGTTGGAGATATTCCTATCTTCGTTGCAACAGATAGTGCAGATACTTGGAGTAATCCTGAGATATTTCAATTTACAGAATCAGGAGTTCCTAAAAGAGTAGCTGGTTGTCCACCAGATTATTTTAGTAAAACAGGGCAATTATGGGGAAATGTTCTCTATGATTGGAAAAAATTAAAAAAAGATAATTATAAGTGGTGGATAGATAGAATAAGATTTTGTTTTGAAATATATGATATTGTAAGAATAGACCACTTTAGAGGTTTTGAATCATATTGGAGTATCAAATATGGAGAGCAAACTGCTATCAGAGGGCATTGGGAGAAAGGACCTGGAATAGAGCTATTTAGAACTATTGAAAAAAGATTGGGAAAACTTCCAATAATAGCTGAAGATTTAGGGCTTTTGACTCCACAAGTTAAAAAGCTTCTAAAAAGAACAGGGTACCCTGGTATGAAAATATTAGAGTTTGCTTTTGATAATGAGGATAATGATTACTTACCACATAAGTATGAAAAAAATTGTGTAGCATATATGGGAACACATGACAATGATACTGTTGTCGGTTGGTATGAAAATTTAAGTCCAGAAACTAAAAATAGATGTGATGAGTATCTTAAAAAATGGCTCTTGGAAAGAGACAGAAATTATTGGAATCCAATAGAGTGGAGAGGAATAGAAACTCTTTGGAGCTCAGATGCCCAAATGGTAATAATTCAGATGCAAGATTTACTTGGATTAGGAAGTTTTGCAAGAATGAATACTCCGTCTACAGTTGGAATAAATTGGAAATGGAGACTTCAGGAAAAAGATTTAACTGAAGATATAAAAGAGAGATTAAAAGAGATAACAAAATTATTTAATAGATAAAATAAAATATTAATGAGGTAAGAGGAATGAGAGTAGAAAAAGAGGTATTAAGAAAACAAATTGAAAGAAACTTAAAAGTAAGTTTTGGAAAAGAGCTTGGGGAAGCTAAAGATTTTGAAATTTATAGAGCATTAGGGCAAGCCGTAATGGAAAACATTGCTGATAACTGGTATGACACAGGGAAGCTTTATGAAAAGCAAAAACAAGCTTTCTATCTATCAGCAGAGTTTTTAATGGGAAGAGCGTTAGGAAACAACCTAATCAACCTTGGAATGTTAAAAGAGGTACAAGAGCTATTCGACGAATTAGGAATAGACTACAATAAAGTAGAGGATGCTGAAGAGGACTCAGCTTTAGGAAATGGAGGATTAGGAAGACTAGCAGCATGTTTCTTGGATTCATTAGCTACTCTTAACCTACCAGGAAAAGGATATGGAATAAGATATAGAAACGGAATATTTAATCAAGAGTTTAGAGATGGATATCAAATAGAAAAACCAGAAACTTGGTTAAAATATGGAGATGTATGGTCAGTAATGAGACCTGATGATGAAGTAATAGTTACATTTGGAGATGGAAGTGTAAGAGCTGTTCCTTATGATATGCCAATAATTGGATATGGAACTAATAATATAAATACTTTAAGACTTTGGGAAGCACACTCATTAGTAGACTTAGACTTAGGAAAATTCAATCAGCAAGACTATCTACATGCAACTCAACAAAAGACTTTAGCTGAAGATATTTCAAGAGTACTATATCCAAATGATTCAACTGATGAAGGTAAAAAGTTAAGATTAAAACAACAATACTTCTTTGTATCAGCATCATTACAAGATATAGTAAAAAGATATAAAAAAGTTCATGGAAATGATTTTGATAAATTTGCAGAATTTACAGCTATCCAATTAAATGATACACACCCAGTTATAGCTATTCCAGAATTGATGAGAATATTTATAGATATTGAAGGAATATCTTGGGAAAAAGCTTGGAGCATAGTAGAGAAAACTTTTGCTTATACTAACCACACAATATTAGCAGAAGCTCTTGAAAAATGGTGGGTAGGATTATATGAGCAAGTTGTACCAAGAGTTTATCAAATAACTCAAGGAATAGATAACCAATTAAGAGAGTTATTAGAGCAAAAATTCCCTGGAGATAAAGCTAGACAAGATAGAATGAGAATAATCAATGGAAATATGATTCATATGGCTTGGCTTGCTATCTATGGAAGCCATAAAGTAAATGGGGTTGCTGCTTTACATACTGAAATCTTAAAAAATAAAGAATTAAAAGATTGGTATGAATTATATCCAGAAAAATTCTTAAATAAAACAAATGGAATAACACAAAGAAGATGGTTATTACAATCTAACCCACAATTAGCTAGTTTAATCACTGAATTAATTGGAGATGCTTGGATAACTGATTTAAGTGAATTAAAAAAATTAGAAGCTTATTTAGATGATGAAAAAGTTTTAAAAAGAATTTTAGATATAAAACATGAGAAAAAAGGAGAACTTGCAGAGTTTTTAAAGAGAACTCAAGAAATAGAGATAAATCCAGATTCTATCTTTGATGTACAAATAAAAAGATTACACGAATACAAAAGACAACTATTAAATATATTCCAAATCATAGGGCTATATAATAAATTAAAATTAAATCCTAGCATGAACTTTACTCCAGTAACATATATATTCGGAGCTAAAGCAGCACCTGGATATTTTGTAGCTAAAGGAATAATCAGATTAATAAACGAAGTAGCACAAATGATAAATAAAGATCCAGATGTAAACTCTAAATTAAAAGTAGTATTTGTAGAAAACTATAGAGTATCAGTGGCACAAAAACTATTCCCAGCAGCAGATATATCTGAACAAATTTCAACAGCTGGAAAAGAAGCTTCAGGTACAGGAAATATGAAATTTATGTTAAATGGAGCCTTAACTTTAGGAACTATGGATGGGGCAAATGTTGAGATAGTAGAAGAAGCTGGAAAAGAAAATAACTATATCTTTGGACTTACAGTAAAAGAAGTAGAAGAGATGAGAGCAAATGGATATGACCCGCATGTTCCATATAATTGTGTAGAAGGGCTTAAGAAAATAGTTGATTCTTTAGTAGATGGAACATTCAGTGACTTAGGAAATGGAGTATATGGAACTATTCACAGATCATTAATGGAAAATGCTCCTTGGCATCAAGCTGACCAATACTTTGTATTAGAGGATTATGAAGCGTATAGAAGAACTCAACAATTAATCAATAAAGAGTATACTTTCAGAATGGACTGGGCTAGAAAACAGTTGAAAAATATAGCTAATGCTGGAAAATTCTCATCTGATAGAACTATAAAAGAGTATGCTGAGGAGATTTGGAATATTACTCCAGTAAAATTATAATAAAACATAGGAGGGGGTAAGATTGGAAAAAGAATTAGATAGATACCTTTTTCATAAAGGAGAACATAGAGAAGCATATAGATATATGGGAGCACATTTTGAAGATGACGGTGTCATCTTCAGAGTGTGGGCTCCTAATGCTAGAGCTATTTCAGTAGTTGGAGATTTCAATGGCTGGAATGGAGATAATCATTTTATGAATAAGATAAACCCAGAGGGAATTTGGGAATTAAAAATACCTGGATTAAAAAAGATGGATTTGTATAAATTTAGAGTGGAACAAGCAGATGGAAATGTAGTTTTTAAAGCTGATCCTTATGCTTTTTATTCTGAATTAAGACCAAATACAGCATCAGTACTTTACGATATACCAAAGTTTAAATGGACTGATACTAGATGGATGAATAAAAGAATAACAGGGCTTAATAAGCCTATGAATATTTATGAAGTGCATTTAGGTTCATGGAAGAAGAAAGAAAACGGAGATTTTTTAAATTATAGAGAGATAGCAGAAGAGTTATGTGAATATGTAAAGGATATGAACTATACTCATATAGAAGTAATGCCAATAAATGAGTACCCATTAGATGCTTCTTGGGGATATCAAGGTACAGGATATTATTCTGTAACTAGTAGATATGGTTTACCTGAAGATTTTATGTACTTTGTTAACTATATGCATAGACATAATATAGGGGTAATCTTAGATTGGGTGCCAGGACATTTTTGTAAAGATGCTCATGGATTGTATAGATTTGATGGAACAGCTACTTATGAATATGCAGATGAGAGAATTGGTGAAAATAGAGAATGGGGAACTTGTAATTTTGATTTAACTAGATATGAAGTTCAAAGCTTTTTAATATCTAATGTAAATTTTTGGTTTAAAGAGTTTCATATAGATGGCGTAAGAATAGATGCTGTAGCAAATATGTTATACCTTCCTAATGTAGATGGACTTACAAATCGTTATGGTGGAAAAGAAAACTTAGGAGCTGTAGATTTTTTCAAAAAATTTAACAGTGCTATACATGATGATTTTCCTAATTGTGTAGTTATGGCTGAAGATTCAACAGCTTGGCCAAATGTAACAAAACATGCAGTTGATGGAGGGCTTGGATTTGATAACAAATGGAATATGGGTTGGATGAATGATACCTTAAAATATTTTGAAGAGGATCCGTTATATAGAAAAGATCATCATGGAAAACTTACATTCTCATTTATGTATGCTTTTTCAGAAAACTATGTTTTGCCATTATCACATGATGAGGTAGTACATGGGAAAAAATCTATTGTAAATAAGATGCCAGGATTTTTTGGAGCACAACTAGCTAATGTAAGAGCTCTATACTCATATCAAATGCTACATCCAGGAAAAAAATTGAACTTCATGGGAAATGATTTTGCTCAAGGATTGGAATGGAGATTTTATGAGCAGTTAGAGTGGCAACTTTTAGATAGAGAAGAAAATAAAAAGGTGCAAGATTACTGTAGAGCTTTAAATAAAATGTATTTAAAAGAAAAAGCTCTTTGGGAAGATAGTTGGGATACTTTTGAATGGATAGAACATGAAAATCATAATGGGAATACAATCACATTTTTAAGAAAAACTAAAGATAATAGTGAAAAAATTATAGGGATATTTAATTTCTCTGGGGAGAGCAAAATAGGATATAAAATAGGTGTGCCAGAGGATAAAATATATAGAGTAGTTCTAAACAGTGATGATGAAAAATATGGGGGGACAAACTTTAGTAAGAGAAAGAGATATAAGGCAATAGCTGAGGAATGGAATGGCAGACCTCAACATATTGAAGTAGATATTTGTGGAAACTCTGTTATTTTTCTAAAAGCTGAAGAGAAAAAAATAAAGACGGAGGAGGAAGTTAAAGAAGAGAAAAAAGAAAAAACAACTAAAAAAAGAGTAATTAAAACTAAAAAAGAAGAGGTATAAAATAAACATTGGGAGGATAGGTATGAAGAAAAAATATATAATAGCTATGTTACTAGCTGGGGGACAAGGAAGCCGTCTTAAAAAACTTACAGAAAAAATAGCAAAACCAGCTGTTTCATTTGGTGGAAAATACAGAATAATAGATTTTACATTGAGTAACTGTTCAAACTCTGGTATAGATACTGTAGGAGTACTTACTCAATATGAGCCACATGTATTAAATGAGCATATTGGAAATGGTTCACCTTGGGACCTAGATAGAATGAATGGTGGAGTTACAGTATTACAACCTCATACTAAGAAAAATGATGAAGGTGGATGGTATAAAGGAACAGCTAATGCTATCTATCAAAATATAGCTTTTGTTGATAAATATGAACCAGAACATGTACTTATCTTATCAGGAGACCATATCTATAAAATGGACTATGACAAGATGTTAAAATTCCATGTAGAAAAAAATGCAGATGCTACTATAGGAGTATTTAACGTTCCTTTAAAAGATGCACCAAGTTTTGGTATAATGAATACTAACGAGGATTTTTCAATCTATGAATTTGAAGAAAAACCAAAAGAGCCAAAAAGCACTTTAGCTTCTATGGGAATATATATATTTAAATGGAGTGTATTAAAAAAATATCTAATAGAAGATGAAAAAGATCCTAACTCAAGTAATGACTTTGGTAAAAATATTATTCCAAATCTATTAAAAGATAATATGAAGTTATTTGCTTATCCATTTGAAGGATATTGGAAAGACGTTGGAACAATTGAAAGTTTCTGGGAAGCTCATATGGACTTATTAAAAGAGGATAACGAATTAAATTTATTTGATAAAAATTGGAAAATTAACACACGTCAAGGGGTATATCCACCACTATATGTAAGTGATGATGCTAAAGTAATAAACTCTCTTGTAGAAAAAGGTTGTGAAATAGAGGGAGAAGTTAAAAACTCAGTTATTTTCCCTGGTGTAAAAATTGGAAAAAATAGTAAAGTTTTTAATTCAGTAATAATGTCTGATACAACAATTGAAGAAAATGTAATTGTAAATAAGGCTATTCTAGCTGAAAATGTATTTGTAGAGAAAAATACAGTAATTGGAGATAATAAAGAGATTGTTGTAATAGGAAAAGGCGAAATAGTAAAGAGTAATGCTGTAAAATAGGGTTTTACAAGGGGAGGAAATATGCTTAACAATTATATGGCTATAATATTTTTAGATGAAACATTAGATAATATCAGAGCACTTACTAAGATGAGACCACTTGCTTCTGTACCAGCTGGTGGAACATATAGAATAATTGACTTTTCACTTTCAAATTTAGTAAATGCTGGAATAAGAAACATAGGAATTTTTGCAGGAAATGAAGATTTAAACTCATTAACTGACCACATTGGAAGAGGAGCAGAGTGGGATTTAGATAGAAAAAAAGATGGAATATTTATGTTCAAACAAATGGCAGACTCTGCTTATACTACTAACATAAAAAGAGTTAAGAAAAATATGGAATATTTTTTCCGTAGTAAGCAAGAGAACGTAGTAGTATTAAGTTCTCATATGGTATGCAACTTAGATGTAAAAGATGTTGTGAAAAAACATGAAGCTAGTGGAAAAGATATAACTTTAGTATATAAAAATGTTCACAATGCTAATGAGAGATTTGACAATTGTGACAGTGTAAAAGTAGGAGAAAATGGAGAGATTTTAGGAAGTGGACAAAACCTTTTCTTTAAAAAAGATGAGAATATTTCTCTAGAAGCTTTTGTAATGAGTAAAGAGCTTTTAATTAAAATGATTTGTGATGGAATCCAAGAGGGAGTTTATTATACAGTTAGAGATTTAGTAACTAGAAATATGGGGAGAGTTAGTATAAATGGATATGAATTTAAAGGATATTTAGCTTGTATAAACTCTACTAAAGAATACTTTGATTTCAATATGGATCTATTGAAAAAAGAGGTTAGAGAAGACCTTTTCAATCCTGAAAGAAGTATCTATACTAAAACAAAAGATACTCCACCATCATTATTTAGAGAGGGAGCAGAGGTAAATAACAGCCTTGTAGCAAATGGATGTATCTTAAGTGGTACAGTAAGAAACTCTATACTAGCTAGAGGAGCAGTAGTAGAAGCTGGAGCAATAGTAGAGGATTGTATCCTATTACAAGATTCAGTTGTAAAATCTGGGGCTGTACTTAAAAATATAATTGTAGATAAAAATAATGTGATAAAATCTAATGAGAAACTAAGTGCTTCTAGAAACTATCCATTAGTAATTGAAAAAAGTATTAAATGGGATGATAAGCACTATAAAAATCTATTAGCTTATTTAGAAGGAGCTAATAAAGAATAAGGAGGAAAAATATGAAAGTACTTTTTGCTACTGGAGAAGCTTGGCCATTTATAAAAACAGGTGGTCTAGGGGATGTAGCATACTCACTACCAAAGGCTCTAAAAGAAAAAGGAATAGATGCTAGAGTTATACTTCCAAAGTATGGGCAAATTCCTGAAAAGTATAGATATAATATGAAGCATCTAGGACATAAAAAAATATGGGCATCACACTATGATGCTTATGTAGGAATAGAGAGTTATGAACTTGAAGGAGTTACTTATTATTTTGTAGATAATATGCAATACTTTACAAGAGCTAAAATATATGGAGAGCTAGATGATTGTGAAAGATTTACTTTTTTCACTAAAGCAGTAGTAGAGACTTTTGATATTACAGGATTTACTCCAGATATTATCCATTGTAATGATTGGCATACAGCTCTTACTCCAATATATCTATTAGAAAGAGGACTTACTAATATAAAAACAGTCTTCACTATCCATAATTTAAGATTCCAAGGATTTTTTCCTAATCAAGAGATTGAGGAAACACTAGAGATAGATAGAAATAAATATTACCAAGAAGATGGACTTAAATATTATGATATGATATCTTTCTTAAAAGGGGGAGTAGTTTACTCTGACTATATAACAACAGTTAGTGAAACTTATGCTCAAGAGATAAAAACTCCAGAGTATGGGGAAGGAATAGATGGACTATTTAGAAAATTTGATTACAAACTAGCTGGAATAGTAAATGGAATAGATGGAAATGTATTTAAGCTAAGTAATAAACCTAAAAAAGAGATGAAAGCTAAACTACAAAAAGAGTTAGGATTAGAAGTGGACCCAGATGTACCATTAGTAGCAATAATATCAAGACTTGATAGACAAAAAGGTATTGATATGTTAACTCAAACTTTCGATAGAATGATGAATTTAGGAATTCAATTTGTTTTACTTGGAAGTGGAGAAGCTCACTATGAAAACTTCTTTAGATGGAAAGAGAGTCAATATCCTAAAAAAGTTTGTGCTTATATAGGATTTAACCAACCACTATCAATAGATGTATATGAAGGTGCTGATATATTCCTAATGCCATCACTATTTGAGCCTTGTGGACTTTCTCAAATGATAGCTATGAGATATGGAACAATACCTCTAGTTAGAGAAACAGGAGGACTAAAAGATACTGTTACTCCATACAATGAGGTTACTGGTGAAGGAGATGGATTTGGTTTCCAAGAACCTAATGGAGAGGTATTATTGAAGATACTTTCTTATGCTATATCTATCTATAAAGATAAAAAGCAATGGGATAATATTATAAAAAATGCTAAGGCTAGAGATAATAGTTGGGATATCTCAGCTGATAAGTATATAGAAGTTTATAAGAAGATAACTAAATAAAATTTAAAGAAAAATGTTGATAAGAGAGTAAAATCTTTTATCAGCATTTTTTTTATTTTCTTTCTTTAAATGTGTTATAATATAAAGAAAAAGGGAGAGGAGAGTTATGAATAAATTTATAAATGAGGTATTTTCAAAATTAGCAGATAAAAAAATCTTAGTTAATTACTGTAGAATTAATATTTTTTATTTTAAAATTGGTATTTTGTATCTTTATATATTATGTAGCTATAAAGGTATTAAAAAAATTGACACCACTATTTAACATAAAAAAGAAAGATGATTTAGTAGTAGATAAATCTTTAAAGAGTTTTATCAAATCAATACTAAATGTAGGGGTACATGCTTTTTTAATAACCATATGTTTACTTATAATGGGGGTAAAGGAGAGTAGTTTACTTGCTTTCTTTGGAACTTTAGGAATAGGTGTAGGTTTAGCACTAAAGGATAACCTTTCTAACTTTGCGGGAGGGATAATCATTCTATTATTTAAAACTTATAAAGTAGGAGATGAAGTAAATATAAGTGATGAGATGGGATATATAGATGATATAGATATATTTTCGACAACAATAAAGACTCATAACAACGATTTGGTAATGATACCTAATGGAATGATAATCTCTAATAAAGTAATAAATTATACTAAGACACCAATTAGAAGATTAAAATTTATAATAGGTATAGCTTATGATGCTGATATAGATGTAGCTAGAAAAGCATTAGAAGATTTATTAAGAGAAAATCCTTTGGTACTAAAGGAGCCAGCAGTATATTCCCATGTAGATTCATATGGAGATAGTTCAATAAATATAGCTTTAAAAGGTTGGACATCAAATGAGAATTATTGGACAGTATATAAAGAGACAATGAATGGAATAAAGAAAGCTTTAGATAATGTAAATGTAGAGATTCCATTTCCACAAATGGATATTAGTATAAAAAATCCTAAGATGGATATTAATTTGAATAAGGATTAGGAGAGAAGAATGAAGAAAATTTTTACAATAATATTGAGCTTAATTCTTTCAATATTTTCCTATGCTTTAGATGTCTATGTAGAAAAGGTATCTGATGGAGATAGCTTTGTAGCAAAATATAATGGGAAAAAAATAAGAGTTAGAATGTATGGTGTAGATGCTCCAGAACTTAAGCAAAAGCATGGTAAAGAGTCGAAGGAGTATCTTGAAAATCTGATTCTTGGGAAAAAAGTAGAATTAAAAGTATTATATGAAGATAAGTATAAAAGAAAGATAGCGAGGGTTTACTATAAGAATAAAGAGATAAACTTAGAGATGCTAAGAAGTGGAAATGTATGGTTTTATGAGTATCATGCTAAAAAGGAAAAAGAGTATAGAAGAGCTTATGAGGAAGCTAGAAAAGAGAAAAAAGGAATTTGGAAAGATATAAATCCAGAAAATCCAAGGGATTTTAGATTGAGAAATAAGAGAAGATAGATTTAAGGAGAGAGATATGGAGAAAAAGTTACAGGAATTTAGAGAAAAGATAAAAGAGAAGAAAATGATAGAGGGAGCATTAGAGGTATTACAATGGGATTTAGAGACTACTACTCTCAAAAAAGGAAAGGATTATATAGCTGAGATAGTAGGATATTTGAGTATGAAAGAGTATAATCTAACAACTTCACAGGAGTTTGAAGATTGTGTAGAGTACTTAGGAAATAATATTGAAAAATTAAATGAGGTGGAGAGAAAAGAGATAGAGGAGTTAAAAGAGGATATTGAGAAGATGAAAAAGATACCTCCTCAAGAGTACCAAGAGTATTCAGAATTAGTAGCTAGAACTCAAGGTGTTTGGGAAGAGGCAAAGGCAGAAAATAATTACAATAAATATAAAGGAAATTTAGCTAAGATTTTTGAATATACTATAAAATTTGCTAATTATCATAGAAAAGATGAAAAAAATCTCTATGACGTAATTTTACAAGATTATGAGAAAGGAATGACAAGTGAAAAATTAGATGAATTTTTCTCATTATTAAAAGGGGAGATAGTACCACTTCTTAAAAAAATAAAAGAGGTAGGAAATCCAGAGAAAAAACTTCTTCAAAAAGTAGAAATAGAGAAACAGAAAAAATTTAATAGATTTATAGGAAAGTATTTGGGATTTGATTTTGATAGAGGAGTAGGAGCAGAGAGTGAACATCCATTTACTATGAATATTACCAAAAATGATGTAAGGCTTACTACTAAATATATAGAGGATAATCCTATGTCAGCGGTATTTAGTACAATACATGAGACAGGACATGGAATATATGAACAACAGATAGGAGATAACTTGCAGGGAACTATCTTAGGAAGTGGTGGTTCTATGGGAATACATGAATCTCAATCAAGATTTTATGAGAATATTATAGGTAGAGATTTACATTTTTGGAAGGGACTTTATGAAAAAGCAAAAGAGGAGTTTACTTTCTTAAAAGATATATCCCTTGAAGATTTTTATAGAGAGATAAATTTAGTTGAACCATCACTTATTAGAGTTGATGCAGATGAGTTAACTTATTCACTACACATTATGGTAAGATATGAGATAGAAAAAGGCATAATAGATGGAAGTATAGATGTAGAGGATTTACCAAAAGTTTGGAAGGAGAAGATGGAAGAGTACTTAGGAGTGATACCATCTACAGATAGTGAAGGAGTTATGCAAGATGTACACTGGTCAGCTGGACTTGTAGGATATTTTCCATCTTATGCTTTGGGTAGTGCTTACTCAGCTCAAATATATAATACTATGAAAAAAGAGCTAAATGTAGATGAGATTTTAGAGAGTGGAGAGATGTATAAGATAAGAGAGTGGCTAGGAGAAAAAATTCATAAATATGGAAAATTAAAAGAGACTCCAGAGATAATAAAAGAGGT
>OGJS01001193.1_pt1 | contig 12232 bp, 9 predicted proteins | sample 1572241 | NCBI WGS metagenome assembly OGJS01 (sample SAMEA2582145, study PRJEB24529) | metagenome | biome: Human gut stool | place: China | collected 2011 | reverse complement strand
TAGTATGACTCCAAATATTTTGCCCTTTCACCTTTTTGAAAGGGCTTTTTTTATGTCTAAAATAAATTGTGAGATATAGATCACAAATTTAATATATATTTCATTATCATATTGAAGCCATAATAAAAAGGCGTACACTATCTCATAATTTTATATTTAACAATGGGATAGCGCTCTTGAAAGTTCATTACATAGCCCACGCTCGCCAAGACTCATCAGAAAATTGGTATTCCCACCCCCTGCAAAAACATCTACAAAAAGTCGCCCAACTCGCCAAGCGTTTTGCAGGACGTTATGGGTCGTTGTTTGCCGAATATGCGGGGCTTTTGCACGATTTGGGGAAATTTCAGGAAGCTTTTCAGAAATATATCCGTAATGCATCCGGATTTGAAAAAGAAAATGCCCATTTGGAAGATGTCGAATCTACCAAGTTGCGCAAAATTCCGCATTCCACTGCCGGTGCCAAATATGCAGTAGAGCACCTTAATCCGTTTTTTGGGCATTTGTTGGCTTATTTGATTGCCGGGCATCATGCTGGGCTGGCAGATTGGTATGACAAAGGCAGTCTGAAAAGCCGTCTGCAACAGGCGGATGACGAGTTGGTTGCGTCTTTGTCGGGCTTGGTGGAAAGCAGTTTGTCCGAAGATTTTTTCCCGTTATCAGATGATGATCTGAAGCGGGATTTTTTTGCATTTTGGAAAGAATGGGCAAAGCTGGAAGAATTGCATATTTGGCTACGTTTTCTCTTTTCCTGTTTGGTGGATGCCGATTTTTTGGATACCGAAGCCTTTATGAACGGCTATGCCGATGCGGATACTGCGCAGGCTGCTGGATTGCGGCCAAAATTTCCCGGTTTGGATGAGTTGCACCGACGATATGAGCAATATATGGCGCAACTTCATGAGAAATCAGATAAAGATTCATTCTTAAATCAAGAACGCTATGCCATTTTGCAGCAATCTTTTTCTGCCGCAGAAACCGACCGCACTTTGTTTTCTTTAACCGTGCCGACCGGTGGCGGTAAAACTTTGGCGAGCTTGGGGTTTGCTTTGAAGCACGCACTGAAATTCGACAAAAAACGTATTATCTATGCTATTCCTTTCACCAGTATTATCGAGCAGAACGCCAATGTTTTCCGCAAAGCATTAAGCGATGACGTGGTATTGGAACACCACAGCAATTTAGAAGTGAGAGAAGATAAGGAAACTGCGAAAACTCGTCTTGCTACGGAAAATTGGGACGCGCCGCTGATTGTTACCACCAACGTGCAACTGTTTGAAAGCCTGTTTGCGGCGAAAACCAGCCGTTGCCGCAAGATTCACAATATTGCCGATAGCGTGGTGATTTTGGATGAAGCCCAGCAGCTTCCGCGCGATTTCCAAAAGCCGATTACCGACATGATGCGGGTGTTGGCGCGCGATTACGGCGTTACCTTTGTGCTGTGCACGGCAACTCAGCCTGAGCTTGGCAAAAATATCGACGCATTTGGCCGCACCATTTTGGAAGGGCTACCAGATGTGCGCGAGATTGTGGCAGACAAAATTACCTTATCGGAAAAACTGCGCCGCGTCCGCATCAAAATGCCGCCGCCAAACGTCGAAACGCAAAGCTGGCAGGAAATTGCCGATGAAATCGCCGCGCGTCCGTGCGTTTTGGCGGTGGTCAATACGCGAAAGCACGCCCAAAAACTCTTTGCTGCTCTGCCTTCTGATGGCATCAAACTGCATTTGTCCGCCAATATGTGCGCCACGCACCGCAGCGAAGTCATTGCGTTGGTTCGCCGATATTTGGCACTGTATCGCGCAGGCAGCCTGCACAAGCCCTTGTGGCTGGTCAGCACACAGTTGATTGAAGCAGGCGTAGATTTGGATTTCCCTTGTGTGTATCGGGCGATAGCGGGGCTAGACAGCATTGCCCAAGCGGCGGGGCGGTGCAACCGCGAAGGCAAGTTGTCGTTTGGCGAAGTAGTCGTGTTCCGTGCCGAAGAAGGCGCACCCAACGGCAGCCTGAAACAGGGGCAGGATATTACCGAAGAAATGCTGAAAGCAGGGCTGCTTGACGACCCGCTTTCCCCGTCGGTATTTGCCGAATATTTCCGCCGGTTTAACGGCAAAGGCGATGTGGATAAACACGACATTACAAGACTTTTGACGGCAGAATCATCCAATGAAAATCCGCTGGCAATCAAATTCCGCACCGCTGCCGAACGCTTCCGCCTGATTGATAACCAAGGCGTGGCACTCATTGTGCCGTTTATCCCGTTGGCTTATTGGGAAAAAGACGGCAGTCCGCAAATTGTCAAAGCAAACGAGCTGGACGATTTTTTCAGACGACATCTGGACGATGTGGAAGTTTCAAAATGGCAGGATATTTTGGATAAACAACGCTTTTTGCAGCCTGCCGACAATTCCTTTGGGCAAACCGACCAACCACCGCTGCCAGAGCCGTTTGAATGCTGGTTCAACTTGCTTGAAAGCGACCCGCTCAAACACAAATGGGTTTACCGCAAGCTGCAACGCTACACGATAACCGTGTACGAACACGAACTGAAAAAGTTGCCTGAACATGCCGTTTTCTCCAGAGCGGGATTGCTGGTGTTAGATAAGGGCTATTACAAAGCCGTGCTTGGTGCAGATTTTGACGATGCGGCTTGGCTACCTGAAAATTCGGTTTTATGAAATTAAAGTAATAAGGAGATGATATGAGTTTTATCCTAGAAATCAGCGGTGATTTGGCATGCTTCACCAGGCCCGAGCTTAAGGTGGAGAGGGTAAGCTACCCCGTTATCACACCGTCTGCCGCCAGAAACATCCTAATGGCGATATTGTGGAAGCCGGCAATCCGCTGGCGAGTCTTGAAGATAGAAATCCTAAAACCGATTAAGTGGACGAACATCCGCAGTAACGAAGTGGGAACCAAAATGAGTGAACGCAGCGGCTCGCTCTATATTGAAGACAACCGTCAGCAGCGCGCATCCATGCTGCTGAAAGACGTTGCCTATCGCATCCACGCCGATTTTGACATGACAAATGAAGCAGGCGAGGGCGACAACTACGTCAAATTTGCCGAAATGTTCAAACGGCGCGCAAAAAAAGGGCAGTATTTTCATCAGCCTTATTTGGGTTGCCGAGAGTTTCCCTGCCATTTCAGGCTGCTTGAAAAGGTTGAAGACGGTTTGCCGCGCGAAGACATCACCCAAGATTTCGGCTTTATGCTGTACGACATGGATTTCAGCAAATCCGACCCGCGCGATTCCAATAACGCCGAACCCATGTTTTACCAATGCAAAGCGATAAATGGCGTAATTACCGTGCCCCCAGCTAATAGCGAGGAGGTGAAACGATGATTCTGCACGCACTCACCCAATACTACCAACGCAAAGCCGAAAGCGATGGTGGTGTTGCCCCGGAAGGGTTTGAAAACAAAGAAATCCCGTTCATTATTGTTATAGACAAACAGGGTAATTTTATTCAGCTGGAAGATACCCGTGAGCTGAAAGGTAAGAAGAAAGTTGGCCGCACTTTTTTGGTGCCGAAAGGTTTAGGCAGGAGCGGTTCAAAATCCTACGAAGTAAGCAATTTATTGTGGGATCACTACGGTTATGTGCTTGCCTATGCCGGAGAAAAAGGGCAGGAGCAGGCGGATAAACAGCATGCCAGCTTTACTGCCAAAGTAAACGAATTAAAACAGGTGCTGCCTGATGAGGCAGGTGTTACCGCAGTTGCTGCCTTTTTGTCTTCTGCGGAAGAAAAAAGCAAAGTCATGCAGGCTACCAATTGGGTGGAATGTGCCAAAGTCAAAGGCTGCAATCTCAGCTTCCGATTGGTAGAAGAAGCGGTGGATTTGGTTTGCCAATCTAAAATGGTTCAGGATTATTTGTCCGTCTCTTCTGATAATAATGAAGAAACGGATGATTTCAAAGAGGGAATCTGTCTTATAACAGGCAAAAAAACACTGGTTGCTCGTAAACATCATCAAATTTCTGGTATTCATAAACAACCAACACCTTTTTGTGCGGTTGATAAGGGAAGTACAGCATTTCATTCCTATGGTAAGAAACAGGGGTTTGCATTTCCAGTTGGTAAGCAAGCCATGTTTGAATACACCACAGCCTTAAACACCCTGCTTGCAGGTGAAAACCGCTTCCGTATCGGCGATGTAACGACTGTATGTTGGGGCGCGAAACCGACTCCGTTGGAAGAGAGTCTTGCTTCGATGATTAACGGGGGCGGTAAAGACAATCCCGATGAGCATATCGATGCTGTCAAAACTCTTTATAAAAGCCTGTACAACGGCAAATATACAAAACCAGACGGCAAAGAAAAATTCTACCTTTTAGGCTTGTCTCCTAATTCCGCGCGGATTGTCGTCCGCTTTTGGCATGAAACCACTGTTGCCGCCTTATCCGAAAGCATTGCGGCGTGGTATGACGATTTGCAGATGGTGCATGGCGAAAACTCACCATACCCCGAATATATGCCGCTACCACGCCTGCTGGGCAATTTGGTGTTGGACGGCAAAATGGAAAATCTGCCGTCCGATTTAATCGCCCAAATAACCGATGCCGCACTCAACAACCGCGTTTTACCCGTCAGCCTGTTGCAGGCTGCTTTGCGGCGCAACAAGGCGGAACAGAAAATTACCTATGGCAGGGCAAGTCTGCTTAAAGCCTATATCAATCGCGCAATCCGCGCGGGTCGTCTGAAAAACATGAAGGAGCTAACTATGAGCTTAGATAGAAACCGTCAAGACATCGGCTATGTGCTGGGGCGGCTGTTTGCCGTACTGGAAAAAACACAGGCCGAAGCCAATCCCGGCTTGAACGCCACCATTGCCGACCGCTATTTCGGTTCGGCAAGCAGTACGCCGATTGCCGTATTCGGCACACTGATGCGCCTGCTGCCGCACCATTTGAACAAGCTGGAATTTGAAGGACGTGCCGTACAACTGCAATGGGAAATCCGCCAGATTTTGGAACATTGTCAGAGATTTCCCAACTATTTGAATTTGGAACAGCAAGGCCTATTCGCCATCGGTTACTACCATGAAACCCAATTCCTGTTTACCAAAGACGCATTGAAAAACCTGTTTAACGAAGCGAAAACCGCATAAGGAGCAAATGCTATGACTATTGAAAAACGCTACGACTTTGTCTTTTTATTTGATGTGCAAGACGGCAATCCCAACGGCGACCCCGATGCAGGTAACCTGCCGCGTATCGACCCGCAAACCGGCGAAGGTTTGGTAACTGATGTCTGCCTGAAACGCAAAGTCCGCAATTTTATCCAAATGACTCAAAATGACGAACATCACGATATCTTTATTCGTGAAAAAATTATTCTTAATGATTTAATTGCTGAAGCCCATCAGCAAGATGAAGTAAAAGACAAACCAAAAGGGAGAGAAAAAACCGAAAGTGCACGTCAATATATGTGCAAACGCTATTACGATATTCGTACTTTTGGTGCGGTTTTAACGACAGGTGAGAATGCGGGACAAGTTAGAGGTCCTGTGCAATTGACTTTTTCCCGCTCCATTGATCCGATAGTAACACTTGAACATACGATTACTCGTTGTGCGCCAGCCAAAGAGGTTGAAAACCCAAATCCTGAAGATAGTGAAGAAGAAAAAGCAAAGAAAGAACGTGGGAGAATGGGTCGCAAATTCACCGTCCCCTACGGGCTATACCGCTGCCACGGCTTCATTTCTGCCCATTTCGCCAAACAAACAGGCTTTTCCGAAAACGATTTAGAGCTGTTTTGGCAGGCGCTCGTCAATATGTTCGACCACGACCATTCCGCCGCACGCGGACAAATGAATGCACGCGGGCTTTATGTGTTTGAGCACAGCAATAATCTAGGCGACACACCTGCCGACAGCCTCTTCAAACGCATTCAGGTTGCTAAAAAAGACGGAGTGGAAGTAGCAAGGAGTTTTGACGACTACCTTGTCAGCGTGGACGATCAAAATCTTGGCGAAACCAAGCTGCTGCATAAATTAGGCTAAAAATGACCGCACTTTTAACCGAAAGCCAAGGGGAAAATCAGGAGACGCGCCTGATTCCCCTTTCTGCCCTGCAACACTACGCCTTTTGTCCGCGCCAATGTGCGTTGATTCACAACGAGCAGGCGTGGGCGGAGAACTATTTGACCGCGCAGGGCAACGCGCTACACGAGCGGGTGGATTCGGGCGAGCCGGAAACGCGCAAGGGTGTGCACTTTGAGCGGACGGTGCATGTGTCGGCAGAAAAACTGGGCATCAGCGGCGTGTTGGATTTGGTGGAAGTGGACACGAAAACAGGTCGTCTGAAACCCGTGGAATACAAACGCGGCAAGCCCAAACCCGACCCGATGGATGAAATCCAGCTTTGCGCCCAAGGATTGTGTTTGGAAGAAATGACGGGGCAAACCGTCAGCGAAGGCGCGCTGTGGTATATGCAAACCCGCCACCGCGTCCCCATCACGTTTTCAGACGACCTGCGCGCCCAAACACTCGCCACCATCGCCGCCGTGCTCGACCTTCTAAACAGCGGCCAAACCCCGCTGCCCGCCTACGGCAAACGCTGCAAAGCCTGCTCGCTGGTGGAGATTTGCCAGCCGGAGTTGTTGGGGAAACGGGATAGGAGTGTGGGGTATGTTGAGGGGTTGTTTGGAGAAAATTAAAAAATAAACAATAGATGTGTAAGTACTTTTATGATGGGATAAACAATAAATGAGTCGAAAGAGCATTTTAGAACTGAACGCTAATGAAGCAAGACAATTTTTTTTGAAACATGAAAGCTATTGCAACATTGATTTACCTAAATATTTTTCATTTTCTGAATTATTAGAAAAAATATCAAATGCATATACTGGTAAAAATTTATTAAATGATTTTAGTCAATCAAAAAGTGCAATGGGGAAATTGGATGACGTAAACCATCTCTTATATGCTAATAAAGATGGTAAATTGTCATGGCGACCATTTCAGATTATAAATCCTTTAGTATATGTAGCATTAGTACATGAAATTACTGAACAAAAAAATTGGGAAAAACTACAAGCAAGGTTTGAGAAGTTTAGTAAAAATGAAAAAATTAAATGCTTAAGCATACCTGTCCAATCTGAGAATAAACAATCTGACAAGGCTCAGCAAATTTCAAATTGGTGGGAACAAGTGGAACAGCAGTCTATTTTGCTCTCCTTGGAGTATGACTACGTTTTTGATACAGATGTTGCAGATTGTTATGGCTCAATATATACGCATTCAATTGCATGGGCGGTAGAAGGTAAAAAAATTGCTAAAGAAAATAGAAAAAATGACTTGTTGGGTAACTTTATTGATAAAAGCATTCAAAATGCGCAAAACCAGCAAACAAATGGCATTCCGCAAGGTTCTGTTTTAATGGATTTTATCGCTGAAATTATATTGGGTTACATTGACAGGATTCTAGGTACTTTCTTAAAGAAGCAAAAAATAACGAATTATCAAATTTTACGTTATCGTGATGACTATCGAATTTTTGTTTTTAATCATAATGATGGTGAGAACATTCTAAAAAGATTGTCTGAAATTATGATGCCGTTTGGCTTCAAGCTGAATGCAAGTAAAACAAAAGGAAGCCAAGATGTTATTACTCAATCAATAAAAAAGGACAAACTGGCGTGGTTGGCTATTCCTCAAAATAATCGAATCAGTTTGCAAAAGCAACTTTTGCTTATTAGACAGCATGGCATCAATTATGCTAATTCCGGTAGTTTAAATACCGCATTGAATAAATTTGATAAACAGATAGAGAAAATTAGAAATAAAAAAAGAAAAGTGTACAATATAGAACAACTTATTAGCATTACTACAGATATTGCATACCATAATCCGAAAGTAATACCAGTGTGCTGTGCAATTATTAGTAAATTACTTTCAGAATTGGATAATAGCGAACGCATGTCTTTATTAGTTTATAAAAAATTAAGCAGAATGCCTAATTCTGGATTTGCACAGATTTGGTTGCAAAGAATGTTGAAAGATAATTTAAATAAATTTAAGTTTACTGAAAAAATATGTGAATTACAGAAGAATCAAATAAGTTTATGGAATTATAGTTGGGTAAAAGGTAAAAACATGCTAAATATATTAAATAACACATCTATTTTTCTACAAGCAGAATTCGATAAATTAGATAACATTATTCCTAATAATGAAATTGATCTTTTTGATTATTAGCAAATAAATGTAGATGTCTGATTTTAATTAGTTCTAACCATACTCTAAAACTGCGTTCACCCCCCAAGGAAGTTTCCCCATGCGCAAACTGCAAAACACGCTCTACATCACCACCCAAGGCAGCTATCTGCATAAGGAGCGGGAGACGCTGGTGGTGGAGCAGGAGCGTAAGAAGGTAGCGCAGTTGCCGGTGCATTCTATCGGGCATATTTTCTGTTTTGGGAATGTGCTGGTGTCGCCGTTTTTGCTGGGGTTTTGCGGTGAAAATAATGTGAATTTGGCGTTTTTTACCGAAAACGGGCGTTTTTTGGGGCGGCTTCAGGGGCGGCAGAGCGGTAATGTGCTCTTGCGTCGGGCGCAGTATCGGGTATCGGAGCAAAATCCTGTGCCGATTGCGCGCAATATCATTGCGGCGAAGATTCAGGCGAGTAAGCGGGTGCTTCAGCGGCAGATTCGTAATTATGGCGAGAATGCGGTGATTCAAAGTGCGGTCGATGCTTTGAACATTTCGCTGCGGCAGTTGAAGGGCACGATGGAGTTGGACGTGGTGCGCGGCATTGAGGGCGACGCAGCGGCGCGTTATTTCGGCGTGTTCGGGCTGCTTTTGAGCGAAAAAAGCGGCTTTTCTTTTGATGGACGCAACCGCCGTCCGCCCAGAGACGGGGTGAACGCGCTGTTGTCGTTTGTATACAGCATCTTGGGCAAGGACATCAGCGGCGCGCTGCAAGGTGTGGGGCTGGATCCGCAGGTGGGCTTTTTGCACGCCGACCGCCCGGGGCGCGACAGTTTGGCGCAGGATATTTTGGAAGAATTCCGCGCGTGGTGGGCAGACAGGCTGGTGTTGTCGCTGATTAACCGAGGGCAAATCAAACCGCAGGATTTTGTTACAGAGGCAAGTGGCGCGGTGAGCTTAAAAGCCGATGCGCGTAAGCTGCTGTTCCAAGCCTTGCAGGCGAAAAAGCAGGAGAAAATCGTGCATCCGTTTTTGGGCGAAGAAGTGGAAATCGGGTTGCTGCCGTATATTCAGGCAATGCTGTTGGCGCGCCATTTGCGCGGGGATTTGGCGGAATACCCACCGTTTTTGATGAGATAAACCATGTTAATGCTGATTACTTATGATATTTCTTTTGACGATCCAAACGGGCAAGCGCGATTGCGTCGTATCGCAAAACATTGCTTAGATTACGGCGTGCGTGCGCAATATTCGGTATTTGAATGTGATGTCACGCCTGACCAATGGGTTATGTTGAAAAACAAACTGCTGGAAACCTACGACCCCACATGTGACAGCCTGCGTTTTTACCATTTGGGCAGTAAGTGGCGTAATAAAGTGGAGCATCATGGGGCAAAACCGGCAGTAGATGTATTTAAAGACGTGCTTGTCATTTAGTTCGCTAACCTGTTGTTCTCATTAAAACCCTGATGGGATAGCGATCTTTATTTTCTTTAACAATTTGGATGAATTAATCTATTTGTATAACGGCGATGCGGCCGTTATACTTACCAAACTCCTTATCATAAAGTCAGTTAGCGAAATACAGTGTTTAATTAGCTGATTTTTCTTACTTTTTTATGTAGGGAGCAGCCGCCTTCGGGCGGCTGTGTGTTGAAACAGGCCTAAAAAGCCTCGATGGAATGATTGATACAGCAGCCGCCTTCGGGCGGCTGTGTGTTGAAACACCGGTAAAAATTCCGGTGCAAAAAATAAGAATCGCAGCCGCCTTCGGGCGGCTGTGTGTTGAAACAAAAAATCACTCAATAGGTATTAAACAAAGAAATAGCAGCCGCCTTCGGGCGGCTGTGTGTTGAAACTTTTGTGATTTCACAAATAATGATTTATGTACTGGCAGCCGCCTTCGGGCGGCTGTGTGTTGAAACTTTTGGAACATATCTAGGCTGTAACCCAGCGGCTGCAGCCGCCTTCGGGCGGCTGTGTGTTGAAACTGCACGTCCAAGCATCAGCCAAACCATGCAACCAATGCAGCCGCCTTCGGGCGGCTGTGTGTTGAAACATCACAATGCGATCAGGCACGACAAAAACATGGTGCAGCCGCCTTCGGGCGGCTGTGTGTTGAAACAAAAACACAGAGATAGCATATACACTCGGCACGCAGGCAGCCGCCTTCGGGCGGCTGTGTGTTGAAACTTTTAAAGAGGTACTTATGGGCGGTAAAAGCCAAGGCAGCCGCCTTCGGGCGGCTGTGTGTTGAAACATTCTTGCACACTGCTATTAATTAATCCCGCTAGGCAGCCGCCTTCGGGCGGCTGTGTGTTGAAACCCCAAAGGCTCGCCCACGCACGCACACGTTGCACGGCAGCCGCCTTCGGGCGGCTGTGTGTTGAAACACGCACTTGAGCAGATTCTTGCGCTTTTCTTGCGCAGCCGCCTTCGGGCGGCTGTGTGTTGAAACATTTTGATGCCGTCGATAAGAAAATATGGCCAACGGCAGCCGCCTTCGGGCGGCTGTGTGTTGAAACAGTGCGAATTTAACTACTTCAGTACAGAAAGAGGAGCAGCCGCCTTCGGGCGGCTGTGTGTTGAAACAACCAACCAACATAGGAGAAAAAAACAATGGCAAAGCAGCCGCCTTCGGGCGGCTGTGTGTTGAAACTTGATAGGCTTTCGCTTGGTCGCAATCAACAAAAGCAGCCGCCTTCGGGCGGCTGTGTGTTGAAACATCATAGTGATTCCTGTACTTTTTGATAACTTGTGCAGCCGCCTTCGGGCGGCTGTGTGTTGAAACCAATCGGCCACCTAACGTTGCGTAACCGATAATAGCAGCCGCCTTCGGGCGGCTGTGTGTTGAAACGTTGCGAGCTTGTGACATTTCGCCAGCAAGTTTAAGCAGCCGCCTTCGGGCGGCTGTGTGTTGAAACAAGGTGGAACAATTTCAGCGGCAGAAATTAAAAAGCAGCCGCCTTCGGGCGGCTGTGTGTTGAAACCTTACCTTGACGGCATTGACACGCCATACATTGAGGCAGCCGCCTTCGGGCGGCTGTGTGTTGAAACAAATCGTTGCCGGGATTGTGATTATTGCCGCCAGGCAGCCGCCTTCGGGCGGCTGTGTGTTGAAACTACCGAGCCAAGTCCTTGGCAAAATGCAGGAGTAAGCAGCCGCCTTCGGGCGGCTGTGTGTTGAAACACCCAAAAGCCGAAAGTCATGTTGGCAATAATATCGCAGCCGCCTTCGGGCGGCTGTGTGTTGAAACAATTTTGTCATCTCTTGGTGTGGCTGTGCCAAGCGCAGCCGCCTTCGGGCGGCTGTGTGTTGAAACTACGTCTAACGTGCGACCATCTGCCCAGTAGTAGCCGCAGCCGCCTTCGGGCGGCTGTGTGTTGAAACATCCAATACATCGCGCATGTGGTCATTTTCGTTTGCAGCCGCCTTCGGGCGGCTGTGTGTTGAAACCCTTTGTCTTTATCAATTAAGAGTTTTTTAATGTCGGCAGCCGCCTTCGGGCGGCTGTGTGTTGAAACCCGTGATAGCGTTTCGGCAATTTTGTGAGCAAAAGCAGCCGCCTTCGGGCGGCTGTGTGTTGAAACCAAACTCAAGCCCGCCACTTGGGGAAGACTGTTCGCAGCCGCCTTCGGGCGGCTGTGTGTTGAAACGCTTATCTACTCTGTCAAGTTGATTTTTAACCTGGCAGCCGCCTTCGGGCGGCTGTGTGTTGAAACCTTAATTTTTTCTTTTATCCATACGAGCGGGCGGCAGCCGCCTTCGGGCGGCTGTGTGTTGAAACTGAATCTAATTAAGTTTAATTAATGGAGGAAGGACGCAGCCGCCTTCGGGCGGCTGTGTGTTGAAACGACAGCTCAAACAAATTAGTGGCTTATGCAAACGGCAGCCGCCTTCGGGCGGCTGTGTGTTGAAACATGTCACATTAGTTGAACTCAATCCTGAAAAAGTGCAGCCGCCTTCGGGTGGCTGTGTGTTGAAACATGGAGAAAGGAAAATTTTTCACATCTAAATAGGCTGCGCCTCCAGGCGGTTTTACGTTGCAATAAAACTTAATAAATTTAAATAGTATA
>OGJS01001179.1_pt1 | contig 12319 bp, 10 predicted proteins | sample 1572241 | NCBI WGS metagenome assembly OGJS01 (sample SAMEA2582145, study PRJEB24529) | metagenome | biome: Human gut stool | place: China | collected 2011 | reverse complement strand
CCTCTTTCCAGATGGGGATCTCTTCGGCGATATTGCGTTTTTCCCAGCGTGTGGTGCCCATCGGCCAGGTGCCGTCTGGCGGCAGCGCCGAAACGGGGAGGGCATCACCAAGCCCGGCGAGCATCGCCGCGGTAACGGTTTTCACGAAATCAGGAGCGGCATCGGAAACCACAGGCGGTCGATTGGCGCTGTGCGGATTAACCGGCTGCAACGGAACTTCTTCTACGGATTCACGCGCCAGTGCCAGAGCCTGCCAGTTGCGTTCCACCAGATCCTGGCCTTTGCTACTGTAACTTTTGGCAATCGCACCCTGCAATTCTGCGAGGGCGCTATCGCCAGGCAGAATTTGCGTCAGATGGAAGAAATCCATGTGCATGACGGTGTTAATACGGGCCGCCAGGCCACATTCGCGGGCGATTTTCGCTGCGTTAATCACATAGAAGCGCGCTGTTTTCTGGTTTAGCACGGCCTGAACTTCCTGCGGCAAGCGCGACCACACTTCATCTGCGCTGTACGGCGTGAAGGGCAAGGACGTAAACAGAGAGCGTATTAAGAAGGAAAAAATAAATCATCCCTCGACGAGAGATCGAAAAAAAACCTTCCATCATAAACCAAGTAAATGTGATGGCTACTGAAAAGAATACATTGTATTTCAGTACTTGTAGCAACTCATCCAAATAACCTCTTGCATAAAAACGGTTGGCCAAATTGCTGATGTAAAATACAACAAAATGCAAGAGATAGAGAATGGCAATTGTCTGCGATGTGTATTCTGCATCCTTAAAAAGACTCACAATGTAAGCCGAAAATAGGACAGCTAAACTTTGAAAGAGAACAATATTTAATTTTTCCAGTTCGATTCTTTCTTCTCCCATTTTCCCTCAATCCTATTCTTTACTTTTTCCCATACTCTCCGTAAGATCCATATCCACCATATGAACCATACTCAGCAGCTTTAATGTTAAATTTATTGAGCACCACTCCTAAGAAAGGTGTGCCTGTTTGTTCTAATTGGTCCTTGGCTTTTTGGACAGCCTTGCGTCCATTGGCACCAGATTCTGTGATCAAGACAGTTCCATCACAGCGTTGGGCGATAATAGCCGCATCGATCACGACCCCAATTGGAGGCGTATCGACAATGATGTAGTCAAAATGCTCACGCAAGGCATCCATCATCACAGTGAAGTTCTTGCTTTGCAAGAGACCTGTTGGGTTTGGCGCGACCTGTCCAGACTCGATGATATCCAAGTTTGGGAAATCAGTCGCATACAAGATTTGATCCAGTTGGCTACGGCCAGATAAGAAGTCGGTCAAGCCTTGGATCTTATCTCGGCTACGGAAAACCCCTGTCATGACAGAGTTCCGGATATCGCAGTCGACCAAGAGGGTCTTGTAACCCGCACGCGCAAAGGCAACGGCCAAGTTGGTTGAAGTGGTTGATTTCCCTTCATTTTCTTGAACAGATGAGATAGCGATGACTTTTAAGTCCACCCCACTCAATTGGATATTCGTCGCAAGGGCATTGAAGTACTCTTCTGCCTTCCGAATTTCTTGTAATTTATTTTTTGAAATTTCTAACGTATTCATGCGATCCCCAGTCTACAGTTTCTTAATATCTGGCACAATACCAAGCAAGGTTAAGCCCATCAACTCTTCGATATCTTCTGGTCTCTTGACACGATCGTCCAAGACTTCTACTACGACCATGAGAACCACCATCAAACCAGCTCCAGCAATAAAGCCAAGAAGGACATTGCGTCGGATATTTGGTGAAGAAGGTGATTGAGGCACTTCTGCTTCATCCAAGGTCGTAACATCTGACACCTTGGTCACAGCAATGATCTTTTCAGCTGCTACATTCCGAAGGCCATTGGCAATACGAGCCGCTTCTTTTGGATCTCCGTCCTTAGCCGTGATCGAAAGGATACGAGTATCTGTCGGAACGGATACACTGATCTTTTTCGACAACTCAGCAGGTGTCATATCGAGTTTCAATTCTTCGATGGCTTGGCTCAAGACATTTTGAGAAAGAATGATTTCACGGTAGTCCTTAACCAAGTAAGAACCCGCCTGCAAATCAGAGTTTGTCAAGGCATTGTTGTCTTGGTTTTGACGACTGACCACGTAGATCCGGCTAGTACTTTGGTATTCTTTCTTGGCTAAAAAGGCACTGTAGCCAAATGCTGCAATGGCAAAGACAAGAGCGACCAAAACGATCGAAAACTTGCGTTTCCATAGGGTCTTCAGCATAGCGAAAACATCAATTTCCACTGCTTGATTTTCTTGATTATTCATGTTCTAATTTACTCCTTCATGTGGATTTTTCTCCACGTGTTTTATGGTTAGATTAATTCATCTGCTAACAAGAGTTCTTGATTGCTGACAAAGAGAGCTTGTGCTCGTTGTTCTCCGTATTCTTCCTTGATCAAGCGATAGGCTTCTGCCATATAAGGCGGTCGTTTATCCACATTGTGCATATCACTGGCAACAAAGTGCACTAAGTCTTTTTCTAAGAAGTACCGAGCTCGTTTTTTGAGTTGTTTTTGCTCATCCCCAAAGAGGCGAGGCTTGAGAACACTGGAACTATTGATCTGCATGTAGCAGCCCATGTCAATCATCTCTTGCACGCGCTCCTCATTTTTCTCCAAGCACTTGTAGCGCTCGATGTGGGCCACTACTGGTGTGATGCCTAGATGAAGCAAGCGATCCAAAGCAGTATGAATCTCCTTATAAGGCGTTCCCATGCTGAATTCGATCAGAGCAAAACGCGTCTCTGCCAGACTGGGAATGGTCTTTTCTTCCAGTTTTTTCAGATAGGCACGGAAATCATCTTCCCATTTCATTCTATAATCTAATCTAGCTAATTTTTCTTGAGAGTTAGGAGTATATACAGTTATCATATAAAATTTTTCAAATTCTAATGTGATTACTCTTCCCTCTTTATCATGCTCTTCTATTCCTATTCCATAATGAACAGAGATAGGTTTTTCCTTTGTAAAAATAGCTGTTCCAGAATATCCTTTTTTCTCAGCATAATTCCAATATTGATGATATCCATCTAACTCTAATTCAATTTGCCCCTCTTGTAATTTTGTTTCTTGTAGACAAAATATATCTGCTTGTTGTTCTTTGAAGTAATCTAGAAATCCTTTACCTACACAAGCTCTTAATCCATTTACATTCCATGATATTAATTTCATAAGCTCTCCTTCTATTTAATTTATATATTACACTTATAATTATATCATATTTATATTTTTATGCAATTATTTTAGACAAAAAAAAGGACAACCTAATTGGTTGTCCTTAGTGAAATATTAGTTAAAACTATTTAACAGCGATAACTTCTATTTCAACTTTTACATCTTTTGGAAGTCTTGCTACTTCTACACAAGCTCTTGCTGGTTTTACATCTCCAAGATACTCGTTGTATACTTCGTTGATTGCTGCAAAATCATTCATATCTTTAATAAATACTCCTGCTTTTACAACATCTTTCATTGAATATCCAGCTGCTTCTACTATTGCTTTTACGTTTTCTAATGATTGTCTTGTTTGAGCTTTTACATCATCAGATACTAATGTCATTGTTTCTGGAACAAATGGAATTTGTCCTGATACAAATAACATTCCATTAGCCTCTATAGCTTGTGAATATGGTCCTAAAGCTGCTGGTGCTTTTTCTGTGTGAATTACTTTTTTCATCTATATCACTCCTCAAATTATTTTTTATATGCTGTTTTTTCTAAAGGTAATGAAGTTCTAAATACTCCATCATATTTATAGTAAGCATTTTGAACTGCTGGTGCTGTAGGGATAACAGTAATCTCTCCTACTCCTTTTGCTCCATATGCTAATTCTGCTTTATTTTTCTCTACTATTGTAGTTTCTATTTCAGGTACATTAGTTGCTCTGAATAGTCCTAAAGTTCCAAACTTAACTTGTGGAACTCCTTTAACTATTGGCATAACCTCAGTTAAAGCAAATCCTAATCCCATTACAACTCCACCTTCAATTTGTCCTTCTAGTGCTCTTGGGTTAATAGCTTTTCCTACATCATGAGCTGCTGCTACTTTTGTAACTTTTCCAGCTTCATCTAATACAACTACTTGAGTTGCATATCCATAAGCTACGTGGCTTACAGGATTTGGTTTGTCGCATCCCATCTTATCTGTTATTCCAGAATATTCTGCATAGTGGTCCCAACCTTCTAATTCAGCTAAAGTTTTTGTTTCTAACTCTTTCTTAAGAGCTAATGCTGCTTGTCTTGTTGCTTCCCCTGTAAATACAGTTTGTCTAGATGCTGTTGTAGTTCCTGAGTTAGGAGTTACATGAGTATCTGGTCCTTCTACTACTACTAATTTAGGATCTACTCCAATTGTTTCACAAACCATTTGTTTACATACAGTAGCAATTCCTTGACCTATACATGCAGCTGATGTTCTTACTCTTATCTCTCCATCAACTATTGTTATTCTACATCTTCCTATATCTGGTAATCCAACTCCTATACCAGCGTTTTTCATAGCACAAGCTATTCCTACTATTTTGTTATTATCATATACATCTTTTACTGCTTCTAATGTTTCTACTAATGCTGTTCCTTCATCAGCAATTTGTCCATTTGGTAATACTTGTCCAGGTCTAATAGCATTTCTATATCTCATTTCCCATGGAGTAATTCCTACCATCTCAGCTAATTGGTTTATATTTGATTCAATTGCAAAAGCTGATTGAGTAACTCCAAATCCTCTAAATGCTCCAGCAGGTGGATTATTTGTATAAACTGCTATTCCTTCAATATCTATATTTTGATAGTTATATGGTCCAGCTGCATGTGTACATGCTCTTTGTAATACTGGTCCTCCTAATGATGCATAAGCTCCTGTATCAGAAATTAACTTAGCTTTCATAGCTGTAAGTTTTCCATTTTCATCACAAGCTGTTGTCATCTCTATTTTCATAGCATGTCTTTTTGTACTTATATTAATACTTTCTTGTCTTGTTAATAGTACTTGAACTGGTTTTTTGAATATATAAGCAGCAAGTCCTGCATGGTGTTGAACAGTCATATCTTCTTTACCACCAAAACCTCCACCTACATAAGCAGCAATTACTCTAACTTTTTCTTTTTCTATTCCTAAGAATCTTGAAACTTCTCTTTGCTCATCGAATATTGATTGGCTTGCAGTATATAGTTGTACTCCATCTTCTGTTGGTATTGCTAATGCACACTCTGGCTCTAAGTATGCGTGTTCAGTTGCTGGAGTATAGTAAGTATTAGTTACTACATATTTAGAATTTTTTATAGCCTCTTCTGAATTTCCTCTTTTTAATAATTCTCTTACTAAAATGTTATTTGGTTTACTGTGGATTAATGGAGCTCCTTCTGCCATTGCTTCTTCTGGAGTAAATAATCCTGGTAACTCTTCGTATTCAACTTTTACAAGTTTTTTAGCTTCAGCTAGAGTTTTCTTATCTTTAGCTACTACTAATGCAACAGCATCTCCAATATATCTAGTTATTCCACCTACTGGTATAAATCCATCCCAGTCAGAAATAAACTCTAAGTGTCCTATATTATTTTTTCCTGGTACATCATCAGCTGTAAGTACTCCTAATACTCCTTCTAATTTTAAAGCTTCTGATGTGTCAATAGATAGAACTTTTGCTCTTGGATATTTACTTCTTACAGCACTTCCATAATACATTCCTTCTACTGTATAATCTTCAGCATATTTTGCTATTCCTAAAGTTTTTGCCTCAGCATCTACTCTATGAACATTTGTTCCGATTAATCCTTTACACTCTCTATGAGGAACAGGTGTATTTTCTCTAAATAATTTAGCTGCTAACATAATAGCTTGCTCAATTTTTACATATCCAGTACATCTACAAATATTTCCTACTAATGCTTTTTTAACTTCATCACTAGTTGGATCTAATGTTCTTAAGAATAGAGCTTTAGCTGCTACTACCATTCCTGGAATACAGAATCCACATTGAACAGCTCCACACTCTGTGAAAGCATATGCAAATACTTCTTTTTCTCTTTCAGTAAATCCTTCAATTGTTGTAATCTCTTTTCCAGCTACTTTTTTAGTTGTAAATATACAAGATTTCATAGCTTTTCCATCTACAAGTATTGTACAAGTTCCACAAGCTCCCTCTTTACAACCATCTTTTACAGATATTAATCCTAAATCATCTCTTAAAAAATCTAATAAGTTTACATCTTCAGTTGTAACTATTGTCTTTCCATTTACTATAAAACTGAACTTATCTTCCATCTTATCCTCCAATCTTAATATTCAAAAGAAGCTCTTTTTATAAATCTTCCTCTTCCTTTTTCTCCTACAAATTTGTTATCCTCTACAATTATCTCCCCTCTAGATATTGTCATAACAGGATATCCTTTTACTTCTATTCCTTCAAAAGGTGTATAATCAACATTTTCATGTAAATCTACAACGCTTATCTTTTTAGTTAAATTAGGATCTATTACTACTAGGTCTGCATCTGCTCCTACTTGAATAGTCCCTTTTTTAGGGTACATACCAAATAACTTAGCTGGATTTGTACTTGTTATCTCTACAAATTTATTTACTGATATTCTTCCCTTAGATACTCCTTCAGAAAACATAATAGGCATTCTTGTTTCAACTCCAGGAAGTCCATTTGGACATTTTCTGAAATCCTCTCCTCCCATCTCTTTCTTCATTTTATAATTAAAAGAACAATGGTCAGTAGCAATAGTTTGAATATATCCTTGTTGTATTCCTTCCCATAATTTTTCTTGATTACTTTTTTCTCTTATAGGTGGACTACAAATAAATTTTACTCCATCTTCTCTATTGTACATCTCTTCATCTAATACTAAATATTGAGGACAAGTTTCTGAATAAATCTTTTGCCCTCTATCTTTAGCTCTTTTTATATGTTCCAATGCTTCATTTGAAGAAAGATGAACTATATAAAGTGGACAATTAGTTTGAGCAGTAATATCTATCATTCTATTAACTGCCTCTCCTTCACATTTATCTGGTCTGCTTTTAGCATGATAAATTGGAGCTAGTTTTCCTTCATTTGCTAATTTTTCTCTTAAAAATTCCACTATATCATTATTTTCAGGGTGGACTGTAAGTAGTCCACCTGTTTTTCCTAATTTTTCTGAAAGTTTTAACATTTCCATATCAGATAATTTATATCCATAAGTCATGTATCCCTTAAAAGATGGAATTCCATCTTTTATCATCTCATCTATCTCACTTATTATATCTTCATCTATATGTTGAATTACCCCATGAAAGCTATAATCTATTACAGAATCTTTTGCTAAATCATGATATAGATTTAATTGATGGTGTAAGTTACAACCTTTTGGTCCAAACCCCATATGGTCTACTATTGTAGTTGTTCCTCCACAAGCAGCTGCCAGTGTTCCAGTATAAAAATTATCTGCTGACCTTGCTATTCCAACATCTATATCAAAATGAGTATGTACATCTATCCCCCCAGGAACTAGATATTTTCCCCCTATATCTACAGTTTTTACTCCTGGTATTTCAATTTTTTTATCTATATTAACTATAACCCCATCTTTTATATAGATATCACTCATATAAGTTTCTTTATCTGTAACAATATTTGCATTCTTTAAAAGTAATTCCATCTTAATCTACTCCTTAGAATAATTAAATTAAATATGAATGTGTTTTCTTAATTGAGTCCACAACTGACTTCATAAAATCTGAAAGCTCATCATAAGTACACTCTACAATTTCTTTCTCAAGACGAACTAGATATTTATCTCCTTGAATTGAAAGTCCTTTATTTTCACTTTCTTCCATCATTTGTTTTGATGAGAAGTAAGTAAGTCTATCTCTATATGGTAAACATGGTTGAATACATAAGTATTGACAGTTTCCACACTCATTACATGAATCATCTATATGAAGTAAGATTTTTCCTTCTGATGTTTCTATATATGTATTTGCTCTGTTAGGACATACTCTGATACAAGTTTGGCAAAGTACTTTACATTTTAAGTTATCTTTTTCAGATACTCCTTCATAGCTTATATGCTCATCTGTTTTCTTTCTTTGAGCCTCTGATTTACAATAATTTTTATCAGTTCTTACTTTTTCTACTAATTCATTTATCTTAGCAAGGTTTAATTTTCTTGCAGTTGGATATTCAATAGCATGTAATTGCTCATATAGTTTAGCTAATTTTTCATATCCCATAGGTTGTAATAGAGTTGTACATACAGTTATAGGATAGATTCCTGCTTCAAATATCTCATCTATATTATTTTTATCTGCTCCACCTGAGAAAGAGATTTCTAATCCCTCTCCAATAGCTTCTCCTAATATTTTAGCTAGAGATATTGCTAATGGATATAAGCTTTTTCCTGACATATACATTGTATTTCCTGGTAACTCTTTATGCTTAATATCAACTGGCATAGTGTTACATAACTTAACTCCAAATTTTACACCTTTTGTTTTTGCTAAAGCTATTAAATTATTTATCATTTTTACAGCTTGATCAAATTTTAAATCTATTTCAAATTGATGTTTATCTATTGATAGATAATCATATCCCATATCATCCATAATTTTTCTTACATAATCATATCCTAATAGAGTAGGGTTACATTTTATAAATGTATTAAATCCTTTCTCTTCTATTAAGTAAGCTGCAATTTTTTCTATCTCATCTGCTGGACATCCATGCATAGTTGATAGTGTTATAGTATTACATACATGAGCTGGAATTGAATTGATAAAATCAGCATCTACATTTTCAAATAGATGTAAGTTATCTAATAAATATTGCTTACACTCTTGGAAAACTTTTGTAGTTGATGCATCATTTAATCCATTTAAGAAACCATCTACTGCTGGAGTTTTTATTCCCTCTAAGTTATATCCAACACTCATATTAAATTGGAAAGCATCTGGATTTCCTAATCCAAACTCTTTTGCAACTATCTTAGTAGCAAACCATGCTCTAATATATTCATTCATAGCTTCTAAAGCATGTAATTCTGATGACCATTCAACGTTATATCCCTCATCATTAGCACGAATACAAGGTTTTTGAATTCCTAACTCTTCTCCATACATTACTTGAACAGTTTTTAACTCTATAAATCTAGCTCCTCCAGCATAACAAGCAACTATATTTTGAGCTAATTGAGTATGAGGTCCTGCTGCTACTCCTAATGGACTCTCTAATCCTCTTCCACAAAATTCCATATTTTTCTCTGTATCAGCAGTTACTATTGCTTTTACATCAAATAACGATTTTTTAGTTCTATACTCAGTTAAGCATTGGTTTATCAGTTTGTCAAACGACATAGGTACCATTATATCTCTCATTTTTTTCCTCCATTGATCCTTTAAAGCTTTTATTTTAATTTTACTTACTTATTTTATTTCTTTTTTCCAAGTTCATTAAACACAACATTTAGTATTAAAACTGTTAAACATCCAAGTGTAACTGCACTTTGGAAAAGTATTTTTCCCCAAGCTGGGAAGAATTTGAAAAATTCTGGAACTGCTATTGGAATTAAAGCTACTCCAATACTTGTTGCTACTATCATAAGATTTTTATTTCCAACATAATTTACTTCTCCTAATCTTTTTATTCCATTAGCAGCAACTATACCGAACATTATTATTCCTGCTCCTCCTAATACTGGAGATGGAATTGAAGTAAATACTGCTGTTACTTTTGGGAAGAAGCTTATAAGTAATAAGATAACTCCTGCTGCTGTTCCTACAAAACGGCTTGCTACACCTGTAATTGCAGCTATACCTACGTTTTGTCCAAATAGTGAGTGAGGGAAAGTATTAAAAATTCCTGCTAACATTGATGAAAGTCCATGACCTCTAAGTCCTGCTGCTAATCTCTTAGCATCCTTTTCATCTACACCACAAATATTTGAAAGATTTAATTGATTTCCTGTAGCATCTGTCATTATTACTAACTGAACTAAGAATAATGATAGTATTGCTGTAATATCAAATTTTATACCATATTTTAATGGTGTATTAATATTTACAAAATCTGCTGTTGCAACACTTGAGAAGTCTGCTACTCCCATAAATATTGCTATTAATGTTCCTAAAACTATTCCTATTAAGATTGCTATATTTCCTAAAAATCCTTTTGATAACTTTTGAATAACAACTATTATTATTAAAGTTATTAAAGCTAGTGAAATATTTTGGAAATTTCCAAATGATGGAGTTCCTGGTACTCCTCCTGCCCATCTAATGGCTACTGGAATAAGTGATAATCCCATACAAGTAACTACTGTTCCTGATACTAGTGGTGGGAAAAACTTTAATAATTTTCCAAATACTGGAGCCATTAAGAAACAGAATAATCCTGATACTAATGTTGCTCCAAACATAATTTGTAATCCTGTTAATGGATCTGTTGAACTATAAGTTAATCCAATAGCTGAAAGTGCTCCTACTCCAGCAAAACTTACTCCTTCTACCATAGGAAGTCTTGATCCTATAAAGTTTTTTATCCCTAGTGTTTGAATCAAAGTTCCTAATCCTGCCATCATAAATGATGCACTTACTAAATGGTTAATTTGTACAGAATCTAATCCTAAAATATTTCCTAATATTATTGGGACAGCCATAGCTCCTGCACACATAGCAGCTATATGCTGGATCCCAAGAAGAACTAAATCTCCTATAGGTAACATTTGGTCTACTTTTTCTACTTTATTAGTTGTTGCATCCATAAAAATATCCTCTCCCTCATCTATAGTTTTTACATTCTATCCCATAATTTTTTTGCTACTTCTCTTGATGTTTTAAATATCTCTTTCTCATTTATTCCTACAAGTTTTCTATCTTGCATTATTACTTTACCATCTATAATAGTTGTAACTACATCTTTTCCTGTAAATCCAAATAAAATATGTGAATTAATATTATTTTCGTTCATAGGAGTAAGTGGATCGTAATCTACTACTATCACATCTGCTAAAGCTCCAGCTCTTAATATTCCTAAATCTCCACTAAAATATTTTTGAGCTATTTTTCTATTATTTTCAAACATAGATACAGGAACTTCTCCCCAAGCTACTGAAGGATTTTGTTTTACATGTTTATGAATTATATTAGCCACCTTCATTGACTCTGTCATATCACTTGTATAACCATCTGTTCCTAATCCTATTGTTATCCCTTTTTGATGTAGTTCTAAGAATGGTTGACATCCTACTGCATTTCCCATATTTGATTCTGGATTGTGAACTACCATTGTATTTGTATCTCTTAAAATATTTAACTCATCATCAGTTACATGGATACAATGAACAGCTATAGTTTTATCTCCTAAGATATCCATATCTCTTAGTCTTTCAACAACTCTTTTTCCATATTTTTCTAGGCATTGCTCTAAGTCATCTATTCCTTCAGCAACATGAACATGATATCCAGCATTTAATCCTTTTAACTCTTCATCACATTTTCTTAATGTTTCATCTGATAAAGTAAATGAAGCATGTAATCCAAACATTCCTTTTATCATGTTTTGCTCATCTGTATTATATTTCTTTATGAAGTTTATATTTTCATCTATTCCTTCTTGAGCAATTTTTTCTCCATCTCTATCTGATACTTCATAGCAAAGGCAAGTTCTAAGTCCTAAATCTTTCGCTGCATCTGCTATTGAATCTAAGCTACCTGTTACTGCAAATGGACTAGCATTATGATCAAATACTGTTGTTACTCCTTTTTTTATACAATCTATATATGTTGTATAAGCACTATACTTAAGATCTTCTAAACTTAATTTTTTATCAATCTTCCACCATAAATTTTCAAGTATTTCTAAAAAGTTTTCATTTGGCTTCCCTGATGATGCCATTCCTCTAGCAAAAGCACTATAAATATGGTGATGAGTATTGATAAATCCTGGCATTATTACTTTTCCATCTACATCAATAATATCTTCCTCTTTGTACTTTGCTAGAATATTTTCTGTAGTATCTACAGCTATTATTTTATTTCCCTCTATTACTACTGCTCCATCTTCTATGTATGGTCTATCTTTATCTTGAGTTATCACTCTTCCATTTTTTAATATCAAAATTATCCCTCCTGATAAAATATCTTTAGTAGATTATATAAGCAATTTATGTGCCAAAAAATAAAAAAAATTACCTTGTTTAATTAAGGTAATTTTTTCTCATTATTAGTGCATATTTAGTGCAATTATTTTTTTAAAAAAAATATCTGAACAATATATTTTTTTATTTTTTATTTTTAAACATTTTTTTATT
>OGJS01001178.1_pt1 | contig 12324 bp, 9 predicted proteins | sample 1572241 | NCBI WGS metagenome assembly OGJS01 (sample SAMEA2582145, study PRJEB24529) | metagenome | biome: Human gut stool | place: China | collected 2011 | reverse complement strand
AAGAATTTAAACTTTTTAAAATCTTAAGAGTCCTAAATGTCATAAACGTTATAAATGTCTTGCTAATATTATCTGTGTTATCGAGTTACTGATGTTATTAGGCTTTTATGACGGGACAGTAATTGTTTTTTGATTAAATAGTTATAGATATGAAAATACGACAGTTAAACTGAGTGCGAATTGAGGTGATAGAATGGATAGTTTATTTGATATGACACCTACAAATACATACGAGCCGCTTCCTGTACGAATGCGTCCTACTAAACTAGATCATTTATATGGTCAAGAGAAGGCCGTAGGTAAGGGGACTTTCTTGAGAGCTATGGTAGAGAAGGATACAATACCATCTATGCTTTTTTATGGGCCTTGTGGAACAGGTAAGACGACGTTAGCCGGAATCATAGCTAAGGTGAGCAATAGTCATTTTGTAAACCTGAATGCTACTAACGCTGGTATTGGTGAGTTGAGAACCATCATTGAAGACGCTCGTAAACGGGTTCGTTCTTTACAGCAACGAACAATTCTATTCCTTGATGAAATTCATCGCTTTAATAAAAGCCAACAAGATGTGTTGTTACCCTGTGTAGAGGATGGAACTATCATCCTTATTGGTGCTACTACAGAAAATCCATTCTTTGAGGTTAATAGACCGTTATTATCTCGTTTGCGTCTTATTACATTAGAAGCACTTACACCAAAGGCTATTGGTCAAATTTTACGTCGCGCCATTACCGATGAAGAAGTGGGATTAGGCAAACGCCATCTACAGGTAACGGATGAAGTTCTGGAAGATGTGGGAATTTTCGTCAATGGTGATGGCCGCATGGCCCTTAATATTCTTGAACAAGCTGCAGCTATGGTTCCCGATGAGGGAACGATTACTATTGAGGTTCTCGAAAAGGTCGTAGGTCGTCGCATATATACATATGATAAAAAAGGTGATAGTCATTACGATACAATTTCAGCTTTTATTAAAAGTATGCGTGGCTCCGATGTACAAGCAACAGTACATTATTTAGCGCGTATGATTGAAGCCGGAGAGGATCCTAACTTCATTGCTCGTCGTATTGTTATTTGTGCAGCAGAGGATGTAGGTCTTGCGGATCCACAAGCTCTCATACTCGCAAATGCAGCAGCTCAAGCGGCTCATATGGTAGGCTTTCCTGAGGCACGCATTATATTATCCGAAGCTGCGTGTTATGTTGCTCTCGCACCTAAAAGTAATTCTGCTTATGTAGCTATTGATGCTGCTATATCTGATGTGCGACATAAGGATTGTGGACAAGTACCTGATCATTTGAAAGATAGTCACTATAGCGGGGCTAGTAAATTAGGCCATGGGAAAGCTTATAAGTATGCCCACAACTATCCTAATGGATTTGTAAAACAGCAGTATTTACCAACGCCTCTAGTCGATGCAACCTACTATAAGGGCATAAAGAGAGGGACTGAGGAACAGTTACTTCACGACTGGGAGAAACGTTGTAAAAATTAACTTAATATTACGATATATGCTATAATATAATGATAAGTTAATTTACTGTAATGTTATATAAGTAAGGGGTTTGTATAGATTTATGGCAGAAGAAAATACTTCCACCAAAAGACGCAACACACGCCGTAAGCGAACAAGTACAAAACAGCAATCAAAGTCGCAAAGCTTTTCTTTGCGCAGCGAAGTGAAAGGCCTTATTGTCATTGCCTTTGCTGTGATTTCCTTTCTCGGATTTTTCGGCTTTGAACTCGGCCTCGTAGGACAGATTTTAACAGGTATATTCCGTTATGGCTTTGGCCTAGGGGGTATTATTCCTTGTTTATGCGTTTTCTGGTTAGGTTGGAGATTATTATATAAGGATACATTTATTTCCATTACAAAACGAGGGGTTGTAATGACCTTGTTTTTCCTATTTTTGTTAGCTCTTGTTCCCTTGTGGCGCGTTCCTGAGGGGCAGGAACTCATTACTACACAACTAGCTAATCAAGGTGGTTTCGTAGGTGGTGCAATTGCTACATTCCTTCGTACCCTGTTAGGTAACCTAGGGGCTATTATTCTTGATGTATTCTTACTCATAGCTTTTGGATTACTGGTGACACGTTTGTCTTTGCGCAGTGGATTACAGAAGGCCGCGGACAAAACACAGGTTGGCCTTGATGTTGCAAAAGAGGTAGCTGCTGAGAAGGTTGCTGTTGCAAAAGAAGTCTTTGAAGATTGGAATGAACAACGTAAAGAAGCGGCAGAACAGCGTAAAGCTTATAACAGGGAAAAAGATACACGCTTTGCTGATGCGGCAGATCAAGCATTAGATGCATTGGAAAAACAAGGCATTGCTACAGGAAGAGACCTCTTTGACTCTACTACAGCTGTAGATGTTGATCCTATTGAAGATACAGTTACTACTATGGAGTCACAAAAAACTCCTACATCTTGGAAGGAATTGGCTGAGATAGAAGCACGTAATCGTGCGGCTGAGCAATTGGCTAATATTTCTGAAGCATCTGGTGATGCGAAGTCTTATGAAGCTGATGATTTTGAACAATTCTCTGATACGCATAGATCTACGAGTGATGATTATGTATATGTTCCAGATGAGGACTATGCATATACGCCAGATGAAGAGTATTCAGATGAGGTTGAAACTGTAGAAAATTCTGATGATGAAGAACCAAAATTCTCTTATCAAAATACAACAATAGGCCCATTAGAAACGAATCACGGTGCTATTGCCTCCGCTGTGCCAGGAACGGGTGCAGCTGCAAGCTCTGTAAGTGCTGGAGCTGGTATGGCAGGTATGGGTTTACAAGTACCGTCCATTATTAGTACTACAGAAGATACGGCGCAAGTAGCTGTATCTAAAGATGGACAGATTCATCGGTCCTATGATAGACCTTACCATTTCCCAAGCCTAGATATTTTGGCGAAAGGGAAGGGGAGTCAAAATAATGGTGAAGAAGTAGCACAAAATGCGATGATGCTTGAACATGTATTGAGTGACTTTGGTATTACTGCAAAGGTTGTTAATGCTACACAAGGGCCAACTGTTACACGTTATGAAATTGAACCTGCACCAGGCGTGAAAGTGAGTCGTATCGTTAATTTAACAGACGATATTGCCCTCAATTTGGCAGCGCAACATATTCGTATGGAGGCTCCGATTCCAGGGAAATCTGCCATCGGTATTGAGGTCCCTAATAAAACGACAGAAGCCGTTCATTTACGCGATGTACTTGATTGCAGTGACTTTAAAGATGCTCGTGGAGGTATTCCTGTCGGTCTTGGTAAGGATATTGCAGGTAAGCCTGTTATTACGGATCTTGCGAAGATGCCTCACTTGCTCGTAGCTGGTACAACTGGCTCTGGTAAATCCGTATGTGTAAATACATTAATTTCTAGTATTCTCTTTAGCCGCAAACCGGAAGAGGTTAAGTTATTATTAATCGACCCTAAGATGGTTGAATTGTCTATTTACAATGGGATCCCGCACTTGATGGCTCCAGTTGTAACGGATATGAAAAAAGCAGCAGCTGTATTGCGTTGGGCCGTTCGTGAAATGGAGGCTCGTTATAAGGCGTTTGCTGCATCTGGTAAACGTGATATCAAGAGCTACAATGAAGCGCATCCTAAGGCTGCTATGCCGCTAATCGTGTTGATTATCGACGAGTTAGCTGACCTTATGATGACGGCTCCTGATGATATTGAAGAATCTATTAGTCGTTTAGCACAAATGGCTCGTGCCGCAGGTATTCACATGGTTCTTGCGACACAACGGCCATCTGTTAACGTTATTACCGGTTCTATTAAGGCTAATGTACCAAGCCGTATTTCCTTTGCTGTAGGCTCTCAAATTGACTCCCGTACCATTCTTGATATGGCAGGAGCAGAGAAACTATTGGGTAAAGGGGATATGTTATTTGCTCCGATTGGTGCTAATAAACCTATTCGTGTACAAGGGGCCTTCATTTCTGATGATGAGGTAGAAAAACTTGTAGAGTTTGTGAAAGCTCAACGAGAACCAGAATATGATAATACGGTAACTCAAGAAGTGGAAAAGGAAGCTGAAAAAGAATCTTATGATGCTAATGATGTTTACCGCGATGAATTATTAGAGCGAGCTGTCAATCTCGTTATGGAATCTGGTCAAGCTTCCGTATCGATGTTGCAACGTCGTTTCCGTATAGGTTACACCCGTGCGGCACGTCTTGTAGATACAATGGAAGACCTTAAAATCGTTGGCCCTAGCATGGGCAGTAAGGCTCGAGAAATTTTAATGAGCCCTGAACAAGCTAAGGCTAGATATTTCTCCGATTCCAATGATGAGCAATAATTAGCTAATTACTATATGAATATTACGTAGATTTAGAAAGGAACGAAAATGGCTGAATTAGGCGAAGAATTACGACGTGAACGGGTAAGACGTAATCTAACCTTTAAAGATGTGGAGCAAGTGCTGCACATTAAAACAACCTATTTAGAGGCTATCGAAGATGGTAACTATGATATCATTCCTGGTCAAGTCTACGTAAAAGGTTTTATTCGAAATTATGGTAACTACTTAGATCTTGATGGGGATCGCTTGGTGAAAGTATATCAGGGCCAAGTAGGAGACATAGATACCTTTTCTTTACGTTCTGTTACAAGACGGAAGGCTCAAGCAACTCCTAATTTGGTACAAAGTGAGTTTGTTGAATATCAAACATCTAAAAAGCGTATGTCCTTAGAAACGCGTCAACGAAAACGTCAACGCTCTATTGTACAAGAACGCATTATTTTAGGGATTATTTTAGTTTGTATGGCATTATTTTTACTATGGTTATTCCTGTTCTAGTATCTGATTAGGCATGATAGAAAGGCATTTACACAATCAATGGATAGATTTTTAGTAACAGAACCTTCGGATATGAAGGAACGTGGTTGGGCTGAATTAGATTTCGTTCTCATCAGTGGGGACGCTTATGTGGACCATCCATCCTTTGCGCCTGCAGTTATCGGTAGATACTTGGAATCCAAAGGTTATCGTGTAGGCATTATAGATCAACCAGATTGGAATGATGTAGAGGCTTTCAAAAAACTAGGTAAACCACGTCTAGCATCCCTTGTTACGGCAGGGAATTTAGATTCAATGCTTAATAAATTTACGGCAGCAAAGAAAGTTCGCCGTCAAGATGATTATTCTCCAGGTGGTGAGTCAGGTCATCGTCCAGATCGTGCTACCTTGGTATATGCTAACCGTATGAAGGAGGCTTACAGTGATGTACCTCTTATCATTGGTGGTATAGAAGCGTCTTTGCGTCGCTTTGGTCATTATGACTATTGGTCAGATACGGTGCGTCGATCCATCTTAGTAGATTCTAAGGCCGATGTACTCGTCTATGGCATGGGAGAACTTCAAATCGTTGAACTAGCCGATGCCTTAGATCAAGGTCGATTTAAAGAGTCTTTGCCATCTATACGTGGCATTTGCTACATGGCAAAGAAAATTCCAACTATTGACTATGTAGAGTGCCCATCGTATGAAGCTATTAAGGCGGATAAGATGGATTTTGCCGATGCATTCCGCATTCAATACGATGAACAAGATCCGTTCTATGGACGTATTGTAGTCCAAAAGCATGGTGATAGATATCTCATTCAGAACACGCCTGCCTTGCCATTGACACAGGAGGAAATGGACGGTGTCTATAACTTGCCATATACTCGAAAGTGGCATCCTAAATACGATGATAAGGGTGGTGTGCCAGCATTAAGCGAAGTTCAATTTAGCCTTGTGAGCCAACGAGGTTGCTTTGGCAGTTGTTCTTTCTGTGCTATTACTAATCACCAAGGGCGTATCATTCAGAATCGTAGTCATGAGTCTTTGATTGAAGAAGCTCACATGATGATCAAGATGGACAATTTTAAAGGGTATATTCATGATGTAGGGGGTCCTACGGCAAACTTCCGCCATCTAGCTTGCGATAAACAAGCTGTCTATGGTGCGTGTAAAGGTCGTACTTGTGCGGCTCCAGAGCCTTGTGAAAACTTGAATACAAATCATGATGACTATATTGCTTTACTGCGTAAATTACGTAAACTAAAAGGTGTAAAAAAGGTATTTGTTCGTTCTGGTTTGCGTTATGACTATGTACTAGCCGATAACAATAAAGATTTTGTGCGGGAACTTTGCGAGTTTCACGTAAGTGGGCAGCTAAAGGTAGCTCCAGAACATGTATCTAAACGGGTTACCAATATGATGGGGAAAGCTGGTAAAGAAGAATTCCTAACCTTTAAGTCTTGGTTTGAAGAGGCAAATAAAAAGCTTGGTAAGAAACAATACTTAGTGCCGTACTTTATGAGCTCTCATCCCGGTTGTGCCCTAGAGGATGCTATTGAATTAGCGGAATTTTTACGAGATCACCATATGTACCCAGAGCAAGTACAGGATTTTATTCCTACGCCGGGTAGCCTTTCTACTTGTATGTATTATACGGGCATTAATCCACTAGATGGAAAACCTGTATATGTTGCTAAAAAGGGTCGAGATAAAGCAAAACAGCGCGCATTGATGCAGTTTAAAAATATTGAAAACTATGACCTTGTTAAAGAGGCTCTCATAGAAGCCAATCGACGTGATTTAATTGGCTTTGGCCCAGAATGTTTAATTCCACCCCGACCAATTGGTGGAAATTCTAAGCGTATTAGCCAATCTAGTAAATCTCGTAATGGCAAACGAGGTTGCGAATCTAGGAATCGATGCCAGACTGGAAAAAGGCGTAGTAGAGATGTGACTAAAGTTCGTACATCTAATAAAAGTTTTGGTGGTCGTTACATGTAGGGAGTAGCTCTAGCTACTCTCATTTTAAGATACTTTATGTCTTATGGGAGGCATATATGAAACGATGGATTGCTCCGAGCATCTTAGCATTATTTGTGGTAGGAATGTTGATCTATGGCATAAACTTTTACCAACAAGAACAAATAGAACAGGCCAAAGAGCCTATTCGTGGTGAAATTATAGTCTATACGGACTTACCTAATACTTTGACAGCTATGCTTGCTGAGCGTTATGAAGAGGAACAAAAGGTAAAAGTCACTGTAATGCCTCTTACAGAGGAACAAATGTCGCAACGGTCGGCTTCTACAGTGGCTGATACTTCTGGTGATTTGGTGCTAACTTCTGAAGATAATCTCGTAATTGGTGCCAATGCAGGTAAATATATGCCCATCGTCAATGAACGTATTGACGAGGTACGTGATAATCTAAAGGATCCAAATGGCTATTGGGTTGGTATTTGGTATGATCCCATCGTATTTGTTCAGAATGATACCTTCCATAATGGCATTGGTAAATATATTACTACATGGGATACATTGGGAAAACAAGGTGATTGGTCTATCGTTATGACCGATTTTGTAGCATCTCAGAATGCGGCCAATTTGCTATATAATATGGTAGAGTATAAAGGGGAACCAGAGGCTCTTGAATACTTGTATAGTTTGAAGCCCCATGTGGTTCAACATGCTAAATTTTTGTCTACTCCAATACGACTAACTGCGCTAGGGGAGACAAATATTGGTATTGGTAACTTGTCTGATGCGGCGCAATATAGTCATCATGGGTATCCAATTAAGATCATTTATCCTAAAGATGGTACGTCTTATTATGTGACTGGTGCTGCCGTTTTAAAAAATTCAAAACATAAAGCAGATAGTGTAGAGTTTATTAATTGGTTACTATCTTCTAAAACGGCGAAATATATGGTAGAAAAGAATTTTACCTATATATTTACTAATCCTGAGATGGATGAGCCAAAAGATTCTATGGGGCATGATTTAGTATTATGGCCTGTGAATGGTGGTTATACTCTAGAAGGTAAAAAGTTACTATTAAATCATTGGGTTAGCCAGGTACGATTCCGTAAGGACTAAGTCAGTTGTATAAATCTAAGAAATAAATAAAAAAGAATCTAGTGACGAAAGGATATGGAATGGGGAAAAAATTAGGATATGTTAGCCTAGGTTGTGCTAAAAATTTAGTAGATACAGAGGTAATGTTAGGCTTATTGCGAGATAATGGCTATTCGATTACAGAAGACTTAAGCGAAGCAGATCTTATCGTTGTAAATACCTGTACTTTTATTGAAAAAGCTAAGGCTGAGTCTATAAATACTATACTTGAGGTTGCCCAATATAAGGAGGATGGTACTTGTAAGGGCCTCATCGTAGCAGGTTGTCTTAGCCAACAGTATCAGGATGAATTATTCCAAGAAATTCCTGAAATTGATGCATTAATCGGTACCGGTGCATGGGATCAAGTTATGGTAGCCGTTGATGCTATTGAGCACGGCAATCGCAGTTGTATCATGGAAAATATTACGAATATCTATGATGAGCGCATGCCTCGTATTCAAACAACACCTCGTTATAGTGCATATGTAAAAATTGCAGAAGGCTGTAATAACGGGTGTACATTCTGTATTATTCCTAAGGTACGTGGTGCATTCCGTAGTCGTACTATCGAGTCTATTAAGGCTGAAGTGGAACGATTGGCTGCGACAGGGGTTAAGGAAATTGTTCTTATCGCTCAGGATACAACAAGTTATGGTATTGACCTTAATGATGGAAAACCATTGTTGACGACATTGTTAAAGGAATTAACAACTGTAGAAGGTATAGAATGGATTCGCATGCTATACCTATATCCGACATTCTTCTCTGATGAATTGTTAGATATTATCGTTAATGAGCCAAAGCTTTGTAAATATGTAGATATTCCATTGCAACATGTTAATAACGATATTTTGAAACAAATGAATCGCCGAGACGATCGCAATGATATTGAGCGCTTGCTTAAGAAGATTAGAAATGCACCGACTCATATTACATTGCGCACCTCTATCATCGTTGGATTTCCTGGTGAAACAGATGAACAATTTGAGGAACTTTGTGACTTTGTAAAAGAAATCAAATTCGATAATATGGGCGTATTTACGTATTCTCAAGAGGATGGTACACCAGCTGGTGCTCGTGAAGACCAAATACCAGAAGAGGTCAAAGAAGAGCGTTATCACGTTCTTATGTCCATCCAAGCTGCTATCTCTGAAGAGAATAATCGCAATTTAGAAGGTACCATTGATTATGCGATGGTAGAGGAAATCGAAGAAGGCGAGAATAACACATTGCTTGCAAAAGGTCGATTGAAATCTCAAGCACCTGATGTAGATGGTAATATGTACATTGAAGACTGCGGTGAAGACATTCAACCTGGTGATATTCTTAAGGTACAAGTAGAGCAAGGCTTTGCTTATGATGTAGTAGCTACAGTTGTAGAATAATGCACAGTTCGATATATTCGATTGTGGAGGTGATCTGATGATTGTAGAACTTATTTCTACAGGTTCAGAATTATTGTTAGGTGATACAGTAAATACGAATGTATCATGGCTAGCACAAGAGTTGAATAAACTAGGATATACCATTGCCCATCAATCGGTGGTAGGTGATAATCCGAAACGAATGGCTGAAGTTTTTCAGCTCGCTAGTACAAGGGCTGATATTATTATTAGTACTGGTGGGCTAGGACCTACGCAGGGCGATATTACACGTAATGTACTTGCCGATTCAATTGGCAGACCTATTGTATTTAATCAAGAGGCCATGGATGAGCTTGAAAGATTCTTTAAAAGTGTAAACCGTACTATACCTGATGCGAGTCGGCGAGAAGCACAATTACCAGAAGGGGCGAAGGTATTATATAACCCTGTTGGAGTTGCACCAGGTGTCGTCGTTGAAGATGGAGATACTACATACATACTTCTGCCAGGTCCTCCTGGTGAAATGAAGGGTATGTTCCAAGAGAGCGTAGTTCCTTATTTGAATAACCGATTTGGTTCTCAAGGTGTTGTTACATCTTATCGTTATGGTGTATATGATATTCGTGAAATTGATTTAGAAAGCACCTTGATGGATCTCATTAAGAAGCAATCTAATCCGACCATAGCTTTGCTCATTAAAAAGGGCTACATTGAGGTTCGCATCACTGCTAAGGCTGAAACATTAGAAGCGGCACAAGACCTGCTTAATCCTTGGGATGCAATCATACGAGAACGCTTAGGCTCTCGCATAGGGCGCAACTTAACAATTTCTATGGAGGAAACATTAGGTCGAACCTTGTTAGAGGAACATAGTACTATTAGTACTGCTGAATCATGTACATCAGGATTGGTTGGTAAGCTTCTTACTAATGTCAGTGGTAGTAGTGAGTACTATATGGGTGGTGTCATTTCGTATAGTAATGATGTGAAACATCGTGTTTTAGGTGTACCACAAGATATGTTAGATACATATGGCGCTGTTAGTGAACAAGTGGCTAAGGCTATGGCAGAGGGGGCACGAACTGTTGGCCAAACAACATATGCTGTTTCTACGACAGGCATAGCTGGTCCTGGAGGCGGTACTCGAGAAAAGCCTGTTGGTCTTGTATGGTTTGGTGTTACTGGTCCACATGGTACGGTAGCCCATAAAGCTAATTTAATTGGCAATCGAGAAGATATTAGACAAAGTGCAGCAGAGCTAGCACTTTACTATGTTTATACTTATATAACAGAAAAGGGGAAATAAAATAATGGCTGTAGATGGCAGACAAGCAGCGTTGGATAACGCGTTAAAACAAATTGAAAAAGATTTTGGTAAAGGTGCTATTATGCGTCTTGGTGAAGCGGCAGATCGCATGAATGTAGAGGTGATTTCCTCTGGTTCTCTTGCTATCGATATTGCTGTTGGTGTAGGTGGTTTCCCTCGTGGCCGTGTAATTGAAATCTACGGTCCAGAATCTTCTGGTAAAACAACAGTGGCTCTTCACGCTGTAGCAGAAGCTCAAAAACAAGGTGGTATTGCAGCATTTATTGATGCGGAACATGCGATGGATCCTGTATATGCTCGCAACTTGGGGGTAGACATCAATAATTTGTTGATTTCTCAACCAGATAATGGAGAACAAGCTCTTGAAATTACAGAAGCCCTTGTTCGCAGTGGTGCAGTAGATATTGTTGTAGTTGACTCCGTAGCAGCATTGGTACCTAAAGCGGAAATTGATGGTGAAATGGGTGACGCTCATGTAGGTTTACAAGCTCGTTTGATGAGTAAAGCCTTGCGTAAATTGACTGGTATCATCAGTAAATCCAAAACAGTTGTTATCTTCATCAACCAATTGCGTGAAAAAGTAGGTGTTATGTTCGGTAATCCTGAAACAACGACTGGTGGTCGTGCGTTGAAATTCTATTCTTCCGTACGACTTGATGTTCGTAAAGGGGAATTAATTAAAGCAAACAACGAAAATGTTGGCGCTCGAACAAAAGTCAAAGTTGTCAAAAATAAGGTGGCACCTCCATTTAAGACAGCTGAATTTGATTTGATGTATGGCGAAGGTATCTCTAAAACTGGCACACTTATTGATATTGGTACAAATATGGAAATTATTAATAAATCTGGTGCTTGGTACTCCTATAATGGGGAACGTATGGGGCAAGGTAAGGAAGCGGCTAAACAATACTTGTTAGAGAATCCACAAATAGCTGATGAAATCGATCGCATTATTCGTGATACATTGGCTGTTGGCACTGAAGAAATCGATGTAATCGGTGAAGAAGTAACTGAAGAAGTATAATCATGAGTGACGAAACGATGCAAGCTGCTATGGATCAAGCGTATCGCTTCCTAGCTCAGCGCTTCCTTAGTTCTTATGAGCTGACGCAAAAAATGAGACGTAAACAATTCGAGGACCCTATCATTGAGAGGGTCCTTGAGCGCCTTAGAGATTATGATTACATTAATGATGAACGTTTATCTGAGCAGGTATTAGCCTATTTGATGAAAGAACAGAAATACGGTGCTTATATGATTAAGCAAAAAATGAAACTTCGAGGACTTGCGATTCCTCAAGAAATTTCTGCTTATGATGAGGTAAAAGCTGCTTATCGGGTGGTAGAGAAAAAATTTGGATCTATTCTCAATGAAGAGAAGACTCCTCGGGTAAAAGTTTTTAGTTTTCTCAAATACAGGGGGTTCTCAACAAGCACAATTCAAGTTGTATGCAATGATTTTTATGAATAAATTCTGCTTTTTGAGAGGCCTTGGTAGGCTTGTAAAATCTTGACAGAAAGGGCTTTGAAGTCTAAAATTAATAATAGCCTTATTTATTTATATGATGATATGGCTAATTGATAATTTAATGCATAAAGGGCATAAAAAGGAGCATGAAAGCTCAATTTTGAGAAATAAAAAGGAGGTGAAAGAAATTTTAGAGTATAGTCTAATTGCAGTGGTAATGGTACTGATTGGACTAGGGGTAG
>OGJS01001168.1_pt1 | contig 12396 bp, 7 predicted proteins | sample 1572241 | NCBI WGS metagenome assembly OGJS01 (sample SAMEA2582145, study PRJEB24529) | metagenome | biome: Human gut stool | place: China | collected 2011 | reverse complement strand
TATGTCGATAACAAGGCAACTTACGGAGGAACCGTCTCACTCAACGGAACAGCTTATGCTTCTAAAACGACTTTTGTCAACAACACCTTTGTCAATAACCGGGTAGAAGCTATCGGCGGTGTCATTAACGAAATGAAAGGAGGATCGGCCATCTATGCCAATTTGAACGTAGCATCTACAATTTCGATCGTCAATAATACGATTGTCGGAAACCATGCATCATGCTACAAAAACGGTACACCTACCATCGACTTTTATGGTGCAGCCGTGCATATTTACAACGGAACACCATTCATTTTCAACAACGTGATTGCCGGAAACCGCTCCACTTCAGCGCATACTGGTGATGTTTATAATGCAGGACAGCTGGCAACTACCGGTTATAACATCTTTTCGAGTGCCGATAATATAAATATAACACCGGCAGAAACCGATATTTTAGGAACCTCAGTCGATTCATCCATCCTATTGCTCGGTAATATGCTCGAGAGTAACATAGTAGAAGGAGATATTATCCCTGTTCTGGCATTAAACGGTGGTCCGGTTGAGACAGTCAAAGTAAAAAAACGTTTTTTCGGATCGAATGCAATCAATGTGCTGCCGGCATCTCAATTGGAAGAAAAATTATTAAAAGGAGATGTAGATAACACGATTGAACTGCGAAACAAACTGATATTCGACCAACGAGGAGTAGAACGTTTAACCGATGGAACCTCATCGATCGGTGCGTATGAATATGGAAGAGAAGGTACGGGTATTACCGAAACAGCAAGTGTCGCCAATCCGGTCAAAACATACCAGAACGGTTCTATTTTATATCTGTCTACTTCTATGACATTACAGGATGTGAAAATATTCTCTATGACCGGATCAACGGTTATTCTTCTGGGCGAAGTTACCACAGGAGAGACTCCAGTCAATGTTTCCCGGCTTTATCCCGGAGTATATATATTATCCTGGAAAGGAGGAACTTCACGGTTTATAAAAAGATAAATAAGATTATCTGCCAGTAAATTAAAAATCACCCACGCTGCAACTATTGAAGCGTGGGTGATTTCATTGAAAGGAAAGTTATAGCACACTCTCCATCTTTCTTTTTACTCCGGTGATGAAATACAAGCTGCCCATCCCCCACCCGGTGCAAGTCGGACAACAATCTCATTCTGTTCCAATACTTCGGACGTTCTCCGGTAATCCTGAGCTGCCCGATGGGCATTTACTCCATCACTGAATATCTCGATCCGCTTCCCGATGCAATCATCCGGTAATCTCACCTTCAGTTCACGGGTATCCCAATTCCCCAATGCTCCGATATACCAATTATCACCTCTACGCCGAGCCACGACAATATACTCGCCAACTTTACCATCGAGCACGAAAGTGTCATCCCAAACTGTGGGAATCTGGGATATAAACCGGATACACTCCTGTTCACGCATATAATTGGATGGAGAATCACAAAGCATGTTAAGCGGAGAATCGAATACGACATATTCTGCAAGCTGATGGCAACGGGTGCCCTGACTCATCGGATTACTCCTGTTCGGAAAATATCCACCTTTGACACTATTGCGCATCGCTCCCTGCGTATAATCCATCGGACCAGCCACCATGCGAATGTATGGCAATAAAACATCGTAAGAAACCATATCGACATCGGGCTTGGACCATTTCAACTGTTCAAGCCCGAATACCGCTTCATAATTGATCACATTGGGATACGTGCGTTGCATACCCGTTGGTTTGGGACAGCCGTGAAAATCGACAAGCATCTTATGGGCTGCGCATACCTCAGCCGTACGGTACATAAAATCAATCATCTCCTGGTCATCACGATTAAGGAAATCTATTTTAAAACCTTTGATACCCATATCGGCATAATGCGATACGACCTTTTCCAAATTAAGTTCCATCGCCAGATAACCGGCCCACAAAATAATATCAACTCCTTTTCTCCTCCCATGATCTACTATTGCCTGAAGATCTATTTCCGGGACGACATCAAGAAGATCACACTTTCCCTTAGTAGCCCATCCTTCATCGAGAATAACATACTCGATGCCGTTTTCGGAAGCAAAATCAATGTAGTATTTATAAGTTTCCGTATTAATGCCAGCCTTAAAATCTACTCCATAAAGCCCCCAGTCATTCCACCACTCCCAGGCAACCTTTCCCGGTTTGATCCATGACCGATCGGTTACGCGTGACGGAGCCGCCAACCGATATACCATATCGTTTTCCACCAACTCTCCGTCGCGACGTGTAACAATGAAAGTCCGCCACGGAAAAGTCCGCGGTGCATTGATCTTCGCAATATAGGGATACCGCGAAGTAACCAGATGTTCAAGATCATTATGTCCGCCCTGTACCACACTTTTCGGATAAGGGGCAAAGACTCCTCTCAACTGCGGTCTGCAACTATCTGTCGCTAAATACATTCCGGGATAATCTTCAAAATCGGCTTCGGCAATACACAATTTTTCGCCATACTCCAGATTGACAAGTATCGGTGTAAACAACAGATTTTTTTCATCGAAATCCTTCAACGGAAGATACGTATACAGATTTTGCATATCATTCCAAAACTGCTGTTCACGGGTGGCGTCCTTTCGTTTCTTACGGTCACGTACATACGGAGCCCATGTCTCAAAATTCTGAGATAACCGATACACTGCCTTTTCATTCTTCACTGTGTACTCCTCCGAAAGTGAAGATACAAAACGATAAGCCATTCCGTCATCATACATCCGGAATTCGATACTGAAACCGGCAGTCGTGGTCAATACCAACCGGTTATATTTATCTCGCACCTGTGATTTCTTATACAGTGGAGAAAGAATCACTTCATCAACAGACGAGCGTTGTACTTTTTTCACTTTCATATCGGCCCCCCAAACTGTGCCATTCATCCATTCCATAGCAATGGTTGATGGAGACAATATTGATTGGTGTTCATTGGAAAGAGTGAACGTAAGACTATCACCGACATTAATTTCACTCGTAAGCCTCCCATCAGGAGAGCCCAGTTTATATTCGGCAGCACCAGCTATTGTAACAGTGAAAGCCACCGTAAACATTAAAAAAACTTTCTTATATTTCATCTTTACAAATCAATAAGTAAATGTACAAATGATAGGATAATGGTCAGATATCCACCTCACACCATAAACTGGCTTATCAATGGTCTCAAACACCAACGGGCAAGCATTACGATAGAAAATATGATCCAGATTCTTGTTTCTTACCAAAGGAGAAACGCGTCCGAAACCATTAAAGCTGGAATGATCATCCGTTTTGGAAGCATCTTCTCTGGCAGAAGCAAACCAACGGTAAAATGGAGCCAAGCTCTCACGCCGCGGATCATAGGGATTGTAAGAAGCATTCATATCACCGGTTAAGAAAACAGTTGCCTCCTCCCCGGCGATGGTCTTCATTCTATTGTTTATCAATGCAGCACACCGGGCACGCACCTCAGTGTCCACCGGTTCTTTTTTATAGGGCAAATGAGTGGTGACAATATAAAATTCTTTCCGGCTTTTTTTATCCTTGAGTTGCAACCACAAAGCGGCCCGATAATGTCTGTCAGTCGAGTCCCACGGTTGGGATGGAGCTTCGGGAGTAGCACTCAGCCAAAAATGTCCCGAACGTATCACTGAATATTTCTCACGAAGATACAACAATAATACTCCTCCGGTGCGGGAATCAGGTAACGTGTCGTTCATCTCTATACGATAATAGCCATAATCAGGTAGCATGGCAAAGATTTGCTGCCACATCTCGTTGCGTGGTTCCTGCATGCCTATCACGTCGGGACGGTACTGGGCGATCATACGGGCACACGGTTCCCGACGCCGATCCCATGCCGTATCAAGAGAATCATTCGGATTATTGAAACGGATGTTGAACGACATCACCTTTACAGAATCCAACACGACAACATCGTCATGATAATCTTGAGCGATAGCACAAGAAAAACTCAGCAGTAAAATACCAGACAAAAGAATGTTTTTTTTCATATATGTATCTTTAAAATTATACTATGAAGACTTATCAAAAAGTACTGAATACGTAACCAACAACACAAAACCGACACTGATTTAAAAAACATTAACATGTTTTATTACAACAGCAAAGCCGTCAAAAACCACAATATTCAAAACAAATAAAAATACCGACTACGTAGATGTATGATGTGATGTGTTCCTTGAATGAGTGTTCCTTTAAATTAAAATATTGACAAAATGAAAAAAAGAAAGTTAGGATTGTTCCCTAAGGTATTGATTGCGATAACTATCGGTTCGTTATTGGGACTTATAGCGCCGGATGTTATGATCAGAATATTTAAAACCTTCAATGTATTCTTTGCACAAATTATAAAATTTATCGTACCCTTACTCGTATTGGGCCTTGTGACTCCATCTGTAGCTAATCTGGGACGTGGAGCTGGAAAGATGCTATTGAGTGTTATCGTTATTTCATATCTGTCAACGATAGGTGCAGGATTTTTTGCATATGGTTTTGCTTCAAGTCTGCTTCCTCATTATCTAAGTATTGGTGAAATTTCTACCTCTGCGCTGGAAGGAAAAGTATTCGAGCCCTATTTCAATATCAAATTCCCTCCGATTTGTGACATACTGACAGCTCTCCTCTTGTCATTCATGCTCGGCATCGGCATTATTTTCACCAAAGCCCCGGGACTGAAGAAAGCCTTCGATGAATTCGGAGAAATTGTAAAACTCACGATTGAACATGCCATCATCCCTCTCTTACCATTCTACATCTTTACAATGATATGTGAGATGAGTGCTGCCGGTCATCTGTCAACCGTCATGGGAACAGGTGTTAAAGTCATTGCAACCGGTGTTATCCTATCTATCTGTTACCTCATTATCCAATATATCATAGCCGGACTGGTGGCTAAAAAAAATCCTTTTAAATGTATATGGAATATTATGCCAGCGTACCTGACAGGCTTTTCAATCTGTTCCAGTTCGGCCGTTATTCCAGTCACTCTCGAGTGTGCCATGAAGAATGGTGCGACTAAAGAGATCGCCAACTTTACTGTCCCTCTTTGTTCAACAGTCCACATGTGCGGATCGACTATCAAGCTTATCACTACATCAATCGCAGTGATGTATCTGAGCGGAATGAACATTAGTTTCGCCCTCTTTGCCAATTTCATCCTTTTGCAAGGGATTTCAGCCGTAGCTGCCCCCGGAGTAATGGGAGGAGTTTTAATGGCATCAATCGGATTATTGGAATCGATTCTCGGTTTTTCGCCTGAACAGAGTGCCCTGATGATGGCCATTTATCTGGCTCTCGACGGATATGGCCCAGCATGTAACGTAAGTGGAGACGGCGCATGCGCTGCTCCAGTCCACCGCTTTTTCGGAAAGAGATATGCATCCGCACAATAATAAAATGTCTATTTTCAAAATCGGATTACGTAGTCATATCATGTAATGTATTCCTTTAATATAAGGAAAGATTAATAATAAATATATGAAAAAAGAAAGCATAAAGATGTTTTTTGAGAGTCAGTCCACCCCCGCTGATTCCGAGAAAATAGAGCAATGGTATATAAACAATATCAATAATGCCGAATTGGACACTATTCTTCTGGAACTGTTGAAAGAATGTACTCATCAGGATGAACAAAAAGCCAGAAACGCGTTCAACCGCACATGCTATCGTATAGGTATCGGGACACCCCAAGGCATAAAAAAGAGGAAGACGATATACCGCTGGATATCGGGAATAGCCGCCACCGTCCTGATATGCGGTTTCCTATTGGGTATACATTTATGGAGTCCCCGGTTCGGCGATATCGATTTGGAAAAAGTATATGCATCGGCAGGTGATTCAAAAATGGTGATACTTCCCGACTCTACAAAAATCTATCTCAACCCCACAAGTACTCTCTTTTACGCAGCAAATGATTTTGCCCGTAACAGGAAAGTACATTTGTTTGGCGAAGCATACGTAGAGGTAACCAAAGATATGAAACATCCATTCTTCGTTGTGTGTAACAATGCCACAATCAAAGTATTGGGAACTAAATTCAACGTACAATCGCATGAATCCGATTCAGAATTTGAAGTAATGCTATACGAAGGATGCGTGGACGTAGAATCAGATTTCAACAATAAACAGGTAGAAGTACTCATGGCTCCCGGTGATATTATAAAGATTGATAAGAATACCGGCGAAATGTCACAAATGAATATTTCGACTATAGCCAACCCTGGGCAATCCCGTAAATTTTACTTTATCGATAAAAAGCTGGAAGATATAACCAATCAACTCGAACGTCACTTCCAAAAGAAGATTGTAATTACCAATCCAAAATTAAAATCGATAAAATACGATGCAATATTTGCCAATGACGAGACAATTGAACAGATTTTAAATTGCCTGAATGCATCACAACAGATGAAAATTATATATTATGATAACACCATTATAGAGATACGGTAACACAATTTCAGTTTTCAATAGGTAAATCATAGAACCCACAAAAAATAATCAGATGAAACGAATCATTTTCTTTTTTAGCTTTATGGCCCTTGCAAGTAACCTCTTTGCCATCCGAAACTACCCCAAATGGCTGGAAAGTGCAGCCATATATCACATCTATCCTTCTTCTTACATGGATAGCAACGGAGACGGATACGGCGATCTGGAGGGTATACGTTCTCGCTTGAACTACGTAAAGGATCTGGGATTTAATACCATCTGGATCAGTCCGGTCTTTTGCAGTAAATTTGAAGATGGCGGTTATGATATCACCGATTTCTATAAAATCGACCCACGCTTCGGCACAAATACCGATTTGGTAAATCTGGTAAACGATGCACATGAAAAGGGTATTAAAGTATGCCTCGACCTCGTAGCCGGTCACACTTCAGACAAGCATCCCTGGTTTCTGGAATCTGCAAATGGAGACCCGAATGGTCATTATGCCGATTATTACATTTGGACGAAAGGTAAAAAAACAACTCCACCGAAACCGGAAAGAGGAGGCTGGGTAAAAAATGAATATCCGCGCGACGGATACTATCTGATGAATTATTACGATATTCAGCCGGCACTTAATTACGGATATTATCAGCCGAACCCGGAGAATTCGTGGGAACAAGCCTATAATGCCCCCGGTCCAAAAGCAGTCCGCCAAGAGATAAAGAATATCATCTCTTTCTGGTTTGATAAGGGAGTTGACGGTTTTCGTTGTGACCTGGCCTGGTCATTGGTAAAGGGAGATGACGCAGAGTTTCATGGGGTAAGAAAACTTTGGAATGAAATATTTTCCTGGCAAGCGGAAAACTATCCCGAAACGATCTTCCTGTCTGAATGGTCAAGTCCGATAGAAGCTATTTCCTGCGGCTTCGATATCGATATTATCCGCCACAACGGATGTGGAAAAACCATGTATCGCGATCTGGTACACAATACACATCGGAATACAGATCCGGAAACCGGTATATACCAACCGAAAGATTGTTGGTTTGACAGGGCGGGAAAAGGGCAATTCAGTTCTTTTGTAGAACCTTTTATAAAAATCTATGAAGTAACCAAGGGGCATGGTTTCCCATGTATGCCCACATCCAGCCATGATACATGGAGGCTAAATCGTAACCAACGTTCTACCCCGGAGGAACTAAAAGTAGCCATGACGTTCTTCCTGACAATGCCATGGGTACCAATTGTCTACTATGGAGAAGAGATCGGGATGCGTTCGATGGACGGATGGCCGTTTATTGAAGGCAGTCGTGACCGGTCGGCACAAAGAACACCCATGCAATGGGAAGCAGGTGCAACAGCCGGTTTCTCGACCTGCGACCCTTCAAAATTGTATTTACCTATAGACCCGGATCCGAAGCGTCCGACAGTAGCCGGTCAAATCGATGACCCGCATTCAATACTTAACTGGACGAAGGGGCTTCTTGCCCTCCGTTCTTCAATCTCCGCATTGGGAAATACAGGAGGATGGAAGTTTGTCAGCGATCCGCAACAAGCATATCCTGCCGTATACGAACGTTCCGACGATCACTCAAAGTATCTGATAATTATTAATCCGAGAGAAAAAAGTGCTACGGCATCCATTGAAGGATATGATCGATTAGAAGTTATTTGGGGAAATCCCCAAAACTTGTCAGTAAAGAAATCGAAAGATAAACTATCACTGAGAATCCAAGGAGTAAGTTCTGTCATCTGTAAGGTTCTGTAATTCATTTTAGTCATCAACAAAATAATAAATCAATGAAAAAGGTTTTCAAACTTTATTTAATGCTGTTCTTAAGTATTACAGGAACAGTTTTTACAACGAATGCAGAAACGAAAAAGATTCTCGTTGTTGGAAACAGTTTCTCGTTTGATGCGGCTTTACAGGAGTTTCTTCCGATAGTACAAGCTGCTGGAGATGATATTGTACTGGGGTTTCCATATAAAGGAGGAACCACACTGGAACTTCACACGAATTATATTACCACAAATCAGCAGATATACAATTACTACAAAATTAAAGATGGAAAAATGACATCGACAGGAGGCAATAGCTGCAAATTCGATGCAAATATCATTACGGATGAAGACTGGGATATTGTCATTATACAAACTGACCATAATTATTCGGGCGCATATAGTCACTATTTTCCATACCTGAGCAATCTGATCACCTACTTTAAAACTCATCTCACGAATAAAAACGCCCAGTTTTATCTTTACATGACCTGGGCCTATCAAAATGGTTCGGCAAAATTAGAGGAGTTAATCAATAAAGGTCTTTACACCGACCAAATGGATCAATATACAAAAATCGTTGATTGTGCAGGCCGTGCCGCCATACAATCGGGAATTGGCGAAGAAAACATAATTCCGGGCGGAACAGCTGTCCAAAATGGACGTACCAGTTATATTGGTGATGATTATAATCGTGATGGCTATCACATGAATCTCAGTCACGGCCGTTATACGGTAGCATTAACATGGTACGAAAAAATCTTCGGAAAGAGTGTCATCGGGTTAAGTTATCACCCTGCTTCCATCAGTGATTTCTGTGCAGAGATGTGCCAACATGCCGTACATGAAGCCATTATCCACCCCAAAAGTATCAGTAGCCTTGCAGATACTTATGGGGTAAATCCTGATGCAAAACCCAAGGTCATCGACAGACCGCTAATGATTAATTTCGGTATCGGTGTTGGTTCATCTGCTGTCTCTCAATATTCATGGAATAGTTTAACAACCACATTAACCGGAGCAAATGTGGGAAATCTATATAATAGCAAAGGTTATGGAACCGAAGTGAAAGTTTCAATAGAAAAACCATTCGACGGTGTTTCCTCTATCGGAACTACTTCATCGACTACAGCTTTAGATATGCCTTCGAATGTGTCTAAATCAGCCTTTTACGGTACTACAGAGAGTTCGGTTATTATTTCCGGATTATATCCGGGGCAGGCGTATGATATGAACGTATTTGCCTCAGTTATGAATAATACATCGACCAATTCTGAAACCGTCTACTCATTCAAAGGAGAAAATAATGGAAACGCCTCTCTGAATCCTACAAAAAACACGGCAAATATTGCAACGGCCCAAGGAATAATTGCCGATGAAAAAGGACGCATCTATTTAACTGTAAAAGCCGGCGCAAACAATAACGAAGAAAAGAAAACTTATTATCTGGGAGCATTGATGGTAATTCCACATCTTGAGGTTCCGGGGAAAATTCCTATCTATATCAACTTTACCACCAATGGAAAAACAACTCAAGAAGATTACTGGAATAATGTGACATCCCATCTTGCCGGAACTAAAATTGAAAACTTGACAGATTCGGAGAATAAGGCTTCAGGCATATCTCTAAACATCACAAAAGGTTTTGCCGGTGTCACAGAAAACGGTGCATCCAAAACAAATACGTTGCTTAACATGCCCGCAAATGCATCTACAACAGGTTATTGGGTAAACGGTATCGAAAAAGACGGCGTTCTTATTGACAATGCCGAAATCGTATTCAGCAATCTGGATCCTAAGGAATCCTATGATTTTTATATGTTTGGTTCCTATATGAATGCTACAGAAGTTCATGAAGCTGAGTATTCAACCTTTGGAACTGTAGAAAATTACATTGGATTAAATGGAAACAACAACGATCATTCAATCGCTGAACTCTCTTCAATATATCCGGATGCAGACGGACATATCCGATTTACGGTAACCCCGGGAGCTACAAGTGCAGATACCTACAAAACTGGTTACATCAATGCTATGGCTATTATGGTTCCGGGTATTGTGAAAGTCGTACCCTTCGAACCCGTAGCAGAAGGTCCGTGGGATGGTATTTCGATGATTGAACCGGCTCGTGACGTTTCCGGTAATTGTGTTATTTACACAGGAGCAGAATTAGCATGGGTAGCCAATCAAATCAATCAAGGCCATGCCATAACAGGTATAAAAATTGCAAAAGATATAGATTTAGGTAATCAACCATGGACTCCAATAGGATACGGAACTTATTTTACCGGAAAAATTGACGGACAAGGTTATCACATTTATAATATGTATATAAATAAAAGTGACCTTACAGAAAAATCAAATTTTGCAGGTTTAATAGGTGGTACAAACAGCGAAAGCTGTGATATTCTCAACATCAATCTCTCAGGAAAAATCGATATTCCCGCATCCATAACTCAGAAAACTCAAGTCGGATCATTCATTGGTAAAGCCAATGCCTTAGGAAATATGGTTAATTGCCATAGCGATGTTGAAATCAACATCATGGGAGCACCGGGATATGTGGGTGGTGTATTGGCATTTATGAAAAATGCGAATGTAAAAAACTGCTCTTATTCAGGTAATATAATAATCACAACATCCGGAAAAGTGACCAATGGTGTCGGCGGCATTTTGGGATGTACAAATTCAAGTACAACCGGCATCGAAGCTATTATTAACGGATGTTACTTTGACGGTAGCATTAAAAATAACGGTTCTGGAACCCCTAAATATGTAGCCGGAATCAATTCGTATTCTAATTTGTCAAAAGCTGCCGAAACCATTACGAACAATTATGTTATCGGCACCATTGACTGCACGGCCACGAATCAAGGAACTATTTACGGAAAAAACAACACTGTAAATTTCGACTGTGAAAACAACTATTATTATGCGGGCTATACCTTAACAGGCAAAGGTGGAATTCCTATGGATATAAAAAAGTTTCATTCCGGAGAAGCTACTTATTTATTAAACGGTGATCAAATGGAATTTCTTTTCGGACAGGAGCTTGATTCTGATAATAACATGCCAGTCGTCTATAGTGGTACCAACAGAGTCTACAAAACAGTCTTTATGTATAATGGCAACGAATATGCAGTACTTTACAACAATACAGAAATGAAATTTCCACAAAATCCTGTTCCCGACGACGGAACGACTTTTGGAGGATGGTATGATGAGAAAGGAAATCGCTATGATGAGAATTCAACCACCCAAACTGACCTCATACTCTATGCCAAAACCATAGCAGCAGGAACCGATAATCTGAAAACTAAAGATGAAATAACAATCAATAATAACAAAATTGATATAACTTCAGAAAATCCGATTGGTGATATTGCTATTGTGGATGTAAACGGAATGGAGGTTATTAATAAAACAATAAAAGAGACTATCGCAGAATTAGATATAAATTCATTACAACATGGTATATATCTTTTTAAGAGCAAACATGATTGTATTAAATTCATAAAGAAATAAGATAGTAGACATCGTAATCCAAATTACAATGTAATATGTCCATAGACCAATATCCAAAATAAGAAAGGAGTTAATTTCGTACGTAATTCACGAAGGGCAAGCTCAATATGTTTTTCTACCGTACGTGCCGAAATATGCATTATTTCGGCTATTTCTTTTGCAGACTTATGCTCGAACCGGCTCATATTGAAAATGGCACGCCGCTTCTCCGGCATTGTTTCAATGATAGCGGCAATCGCTTTCTGCATTTCGTTCCAAAACAACTCGTTTTCTGCACTTGGAGTGACTACGGTGTCGTGTACGCCATCCAGGAAACGATCTACAATTTGATTCTGCTTGGAACGAAAGTGGTTGTATATCTCATATTTAGCAATTACATACAAATAAGAGTGAATCGATAAGTCGCTTTGTAATTTCTCTCTGTTAACCCACACTTTGATAAATGTGTTTTGCGTAATATCTTCAGAGATCCATTCGTCCTTCACCAATCCGAATATAAATTGGTTGAAATGTGAATAGTATTTCATAAAAAGTTCTTCAAAACACTGTACATCCCCATTCTTTATGCCAGTTATCAAATCAGGTTCATTCATTACTATTATATTTAAGACTATACAACCATAACATTTTAAT
>OGJS01001167.1_pt1 | contig 12416 bp, 8 predicted proteins | sample 1572241 | NCBI WGS metagenome assembly OGJS01 (sample SAMEA2582145, study PRJEB24529) | metagenome | biome: Human gut stool | place: China | collected 2011 | reverse complement strand
GGGTGTTCTCTTAACGTATCAACAACTTTGCCTTCCCAAGAACCAAAATACTGTTCGTTTAAACCTTGGTGATGGAAAAGTGGAATATCACGTTCACCAATAATATGAGAAGCGGTCGCGATAGTGCGGTTTAATACGCTGGAATAAGCGGCAATGAAAGGAATATGATTAAGTGCCACACCTGTTTTTTTCGCACCATTAATGCCTTCTTCGGTTAAAGGGGAATCGCCATGACCTTGCATTAAACCTTCTGTATTCCAAACAGTTTTACCGTGGCGAATGAAATAAAAAGTCAGTTGTTTTTTCATTTTTCATGTCCATAAAAAAGATTAAGGAAGCCGAAACTTCCTTAATCATGATTTTAACGGGAGTAATAACCTGCCATTGAACTATATACGGCATTTTCTGCTTGAATGATGTTGTATTTCGCATTCAAGATAGAAAGTTGAGAGCTTTTCTCTGTGTTTGCCGCAGCGAGCCATTCACGTAATTCAGATACACCAGCATTGTAACGATCACGATAGTATTTGGTGATACGTTGATTATAGCTGTGTGTTTTTTGCAAGTTAGCAAAGGCACTTTGCGCTTGTGTATAGGCGAAGTAGTTGGTATCTACATCATTCAAAGCTTTAGTAATACTTTGCTCGTAGTTTAAGCGTGCGGTTTCATAATCAGCTTCAGAGATTTTCACGTTCCATTTCACCGTATTCCAGTTGAGGAATGGTAGGCTAATGCCGATTAAGCCTGTACCCACAGGATTGTGCAATGCATTACCAACTTTAGTACCACTTGATGTTAAGCTGCCGCCTAAAGTCACTTCTGGGAACCAGCCTTTTTCGGTTGCTTTCGCATTTTTGAATGCGCTGCTTAAGCGATATTGATAGCCTTTTACATCAGGACGATTCGCAATCACAGAAACGGGTACATTTAAATTCACGCCCACATTTTTCACATTAAGAATGTGTGGGAAGTTGATATTTAATGCTTCTTCCGGTTTTAAGTTTAGTAGGTTACGTAAAGTTTGTTCCGCTGTTTTGCGTTGTGTTTGATAGTTGATCAAGTTGTTACGAGCGGTTAATACAGCTTGTTGTGATTGATCCACACTGGCGCTGTCAGCGACACCTTGCGATAAACGACGTTGCATAATGCTGCTAATGTCGTTGTAGTATTTAATGGTTTCCTCAGTTGTGCTGATAGCATCATTTAAATAAGCAATTTGATAATACGTTGTCACAACAGAGTTGATGAGTGAAAGTTTTGTTGCTTCTAAATCTTCAGCCGTTGCTTTGTGTGACCATTCGGCGGCATCTGCAGTATCCGCTAAGCGTTGCCATAAATCTAACGTATAACTCACATTTAATGCACCTTGATGGCTTACTGCTGAGCTGCCACCGGTTTTCACATTTTTACTTGCGGAAGATTGGGTTGAACCGCTAAATGCCGGAATTAAATTCGCGCCTGCAAGGTTTGCATTATATAGAGCACGGTTTACGGCAACAGACGCTTTGGCTAAATCTTTGTTGTTAACTAATGCTTGTTCTACCACACGATTTAATTGTGAATCATTGTAAAGCGCCCACCAGTTTTCTTTTACATTAAATTGTTTGGTGATTTCCGCATAATTTTGGTAATCCTGCTGGCTCGCTTTATAAGAATCGCCGATGTTAGCACAACCTGCTAGAGCAGTTGCCATCGCGATTGCTAAGGTTAATTTTTTCATTTTTAACATGGATTTTTTCCTTTCTTTTTTATTAAAGTGCGGTCAAAAATTAATAAGAATTTTAACCGCTCTTTTGAGTTTTACAAAATTTCTTTATTCTCTCGCAAGGGCAGTAATTGGATCTAATTGTGCTGCACGTTTTGCCGGCATATAACCGAAGATCACACCAATCAGGGTAGAGAAGACCACCGCTGCAACAATTGAGCCGGTAGAGAATGCCATCGTAAAGTCAGTCATAAATACGTTAAAGAGCAGACCGATTAAACCCGAAAGCAGAATCCCCGTCACGCCGCCAATTAAACAAATCAGCACGGCTTCAATTAAAAATTGTTGCAGAATATTAAATTGTCTTGCCCCAATAGCCATTCGCACACCAATTTCTTTGGTTCGCTCTGTCACGGAAACCAACATGATATTCATCACCCCAATCCCACCAACGATTAATGAAATAAAGGCGATAGAGGAAATGAGTAATTTCATCGTGCCTGTTGTGCTTTCAATAGTTTGTTTAATGGTATCGCTATTCATGATGAAGAAATCTTTTTTACCATGACGCATGGTGAGCAATTCAGTAATTCCTTTTTCAGCAACTGTTGTATTGACGGAATCATCTACTTTTACGGTGATTGAACCAATCTTTTTACTGCCTGAAATACGATTCATCACGGTGGTATAAGGGGCATAGAGATTAAGTGAACTGCTTGCCCCGCCCATTTGTTTATCCGATACCACGCCAATAATACGTAATGGACGTTTATTAAACATCACAATTTTGCCGATGGGGTTTTCATCCGGGAAAATGGATTTTTTTGCACTTTCATCGATTAAGGCTACTTGGTTGTTATCAGCAACATCTTGAGCAGAAAATAAATTACCGGATTTTAGTTTTAAGCCATCTACATCAAAATATTGTTCGCCTACACCTTTTAAATTGGTCGAGGAGAAAGTTTGGTTGCCATAAATCAATGTGCCACTTGATGAGCTATTTGGCGTGACACTTTGTACATAGCTTTGTTGATTTAAGGCAGTGGCATCATTAATTGTGAGATTCTGCATTTGTTCAGCACGACGATCACCAAAGCCTGTACCATTAAAGATGGTCATAGTACTTGTACCAATACCTTTAATATTCTCTAAGATTTTTTGTTGTGAACCATTTCCCAATGCTACGACAGAAACTACGGAGGTAATCCCGATAATAATCCCGAGCATGGTTAAAAGAGAACGCATTTTGTGGGCAATAATCGCACTCACAGACATACGAAAGGCTTCAACAAATTGATCTTTGCTGAACCCAAAGTGCGGTTTAGATTTGGTTGGATTTTCGACCGCACTTTTTACCGCTTCTTTTTGTGTATCGCCAATAATTTCGCCGTCTTTAATTTCAATCACGCGATTCGCACTGGCGGCAATTTCTCGGTCATGGGTTACCATAATAATGGTGTGACCTTCTGCGTGTAATTGGCGCAGAATTTCCATTACATTTTGACCACTTTGCGAATCCAATGCACCAGTGGGTTCATCGGCTAAAATAATTTCGCCACCATTCATCAACGCACGGGCAATACTCACACGTTGTTGCTGACCACCAGAAAGCTGGCTTGGTTTATTTTGCCATTTATCGCCTAAGCCTAATTTTTCTAAAAGTTGTTTTGCACGAGAAAGCCGTTTTTCTTGCGACATCCCCGCATAAATTGCAGGCAAGGCGACGTTTTCTGCTGCGGTCAAGCTCGACAATAAGTTATAGCGTTGGAAAATAAAGCCGAATTTTTGGCTACGTAAATCTGACAGCTGATCTTTGCTTAATTCAATAGTTTCTTTGCCATTGATTTTGTAAGAACCACTGGTTGCCGTATCCAAGCATCCGATGATATTCATCAAGGTCGATTTACCGGAACCCGATTGCCCAATAATCGCGACGAAATCGCCTTTTTCAATATTTAAAGAGACATTCTTTAAAATATGAACGCGATTTTCGCCTTCACCGAAGTAACGGTTGAGATCCTTAATTTCAATAATATTCATTAATTTTCTACCGCACTTTTAGAACATTCTTGGACCACGAGGCATAGAGCCAACTTTTTCACCATTGGCCACCTGTGACACGATAACTTTCTCACCTTCGTTTAAGCCGGATTTGATTTCAGTGTGGAAATCATTTTGAACACCAGTTTCAACTTCACGCTGTTCAGGTTGATTTTTGTCATTCAATACATTCACAAAGCTTTTGCCATCACGTTTTTGAATAGCCATATTGGAAACCAATAACACGTCTTTCGCATTGGCAATTTTGATGTTGTTTTCTGTCGTCATTCCGATTCGTAAAGTTCGATCAGGATTATCAATCAGTACATTGGCATAATAGTAAATCGCACTGGTTGTGGAGCTGCTACTTGAACTTGTCGAAGATGATGTTGAAGAACTATCACTTGTCGTGGTATTGGCTGGATCAACAGAATCAATGACGGAGTGATATACAGTTTGACTATCCGATAAAATAGTAAAGCTAACTTCTTGACCTGCTTTAACTTTGGTAATGTCACCTTCTGAAATTTCAGGCTTAATTTTCATTTTGCTTAAATCAGCAATGGTCACAATTGTTGGCGTCGTTTGGTTGGCATTAACGGTTTGACCTTCTGAAACAGGCACAGAAATAACGGTACCGTCCATTGGTGCGGTGATTTTGGTGTAACCCACATTGGTTTCTGCGGTATTCACTTCAATTTCAGCTTGTTTGATATTGGCTTCAATGGCTTCCATTTCGGCTTTCGCATTATCAAGTGTGCTTTTTGCAGTATTCAAACTGTCTAAAGACGTCGCTTTTTGTGTATAAAGTTTTGATAAGCGGTTATAGCTTGAAAGGGCTACATCATAAGCGGTTTTCTTCGCTTTTAATTGAGCTTGATAGCTGACTAATGCGGCCTTTTTGGTATTTAAGGTATTAATTTGGGTTGTGGAATCAATATCCGCGATCATTTCGCCTTTTTTGATTTCTTGCCCTAATTTGACATAGAGTTTAGTGATTTTACCTGAAGCTTGAGCACCAACATCAACTTCATTCACGCTTTCAACTGAACCAGAGGCGACAACTGTTTTTTCCACATCGCCACGGGTAACGGATTCCGTCAGATAAGTCGTTTCTTGTTTGTTATTGCTTGATAAAAAATAATAAGCTGCGCCAGCAGCAACGGCTAATCCAAGTAAAATAAAAAAGCGTTTTTTCATAAAGACTTTGTCATCCTAAATAAAAATGAACGTTTGTTCAGTAAAGGGGTATTCTAAAGGTAAACTTTTCAGTTTGCACGAAAAATCTTCAAGTTAGACCTAAAAATCCTAAAAAATGCAGTATTAATTTAATGAAAGTGCGGTTAGTTTTGGGATCAAATTCACAACGCCAGACTTTTCGTATAGAATGGGGAAATTATTTTCAATTTATTGAGAAATTTATGAGCAATACAGAACACACTCTAGAAAATGCGGAAAATACCCGCACACACAATTTCATTACTCAAATTATTGATGAAGATTTAGCTTCGGGTAAACACAAAAGTGTTCATACTCGTTTCCCGCCTGAGCCGAATGGCTATTTGCATATTGGTCATGCCAAATCAATTTGCTTAAACTTCGGCTTAGCAAAAGAGTATAACGGTTTATGTAACCTACGTTTTGATGATACCAACCCGGTGAAAGAAGACGTGGAATATGTGGATTCCATTAAAGCCGATGTGGAATGGTTAGGCTTTAAATGGGAAGGCGAACCGCGTTATGCGTCTGATTACTTCGATGCACTTTATGGCTATGCCATTGAGTTGATCGAAAAAGGTTTAGCCTATGTGGATGAACTTTCTCCAGATGAAATGCGTGAATATCGTGGTACATTAACTGAGCCAGGTAAAAACAGCCCATATCGTGATCGTAGTGTTGAAGAAAACTTAGCGTTATTCGAAAGAATGAAAAATGGTGAGTTTGCGGAAGGTACATTAAGTCTTCGTGCGAAAATCGACATGGCTTCACCATTTATGGTCATGCGTGACCCTGTGCTTTATCGTATTAAATTTGCGAGCCATCACCAAACTGGTGATAAATGGTGCATTTACCCAATGTACGATTTTACTCACTGTATCTCTGATGCGATTGAGCGTATTACACACTCTCTATGTACATTAGAATTCCAAGACAACCGTCGTTTATACGACTGGGTGTTGGAAAATATTAGTATTGAACGTCCATTACCGCATCAATATGAATTTTCACGTTTGAATTTAGAAGGTACATTAACGTCTAAACGTAAATTATTGAAATTAGTGAACGACGGTATTGTAGATGGTTGGAATGACCCGCGTATGCCAACCATTTCAGGTTTACGTCGTCGCGGTTATACCCCGGCTTCGTTACGTGAGTTCTGCCGTCGTATCGGTGTAACGAAACAAGATAACGTCGTAGAGTATTCTGCACTTGAAGCTTGCATTCGTGAAGATTTAAACGAAAACGCACCACGTGCAATGGCGGTGATTGATCCTGTTCGCGTAGTGATTGAAAACTTTGAAGGCGAAGAAACCTTAACGGCGCCAAATCACCCAAATCGTCCAGAATTAGGTGAGCGTCAATTACCGTTTACGAAAGAGCTTTATATTGATCGTGCAGACTTCCGTGAAGAAGCGAACAAACAATATAAACGTTTAGTATTAGGTAAAGAAGTGCGTTTACGTAACGCTTATGTGATTAAAGCTGAACGTGTCGAAAAAGATGCAAATGGTGAAATCACCACGATCTTCTGTACTTATGATCCTGATACTTTAGGTAAAAATCCAGCGGATGGTCGCAAAGTGAAAGGGGTAATTCACTGGGTATCTGCAGTGCATAATCACCCAGCGGAGTTCCGTTTATACGAGCGTCTCTTCACCGTACCAAACCCAGGTGCAGCAGAAGAAATCGAAAGCGTGTTAAATCCAACCTCTTTAGTGGTGAAACACGGTTTTGTAGAACAAAGTCTCGCAAATGCAGAACCAGAAAAAGGTTACCAATTTGAACGCGAAGGTTATTTCTGTGCGGATAACAAAGACAGCCGCCCAGAGCACTTAGTGTTTAACTTAACCGTAAGCTTAAAAGAAGGCTTCTAATTCTAAACAACAAAGTGTGGTCAAAAATCACGTAAATTTTGACCGCACTTTTTTATTGGTTTCACTATGCAATTTGAATCTCATTTTTGGCAAACAAAATCGCTCCTTGAAATGACAGAATCCGAATGGGAAGCCTTATGTGATGGCTGCGGGAAATGCTGTTATCGAAAATACATTCAAGGGCGAGGCAAGCGTGAAAAACTCTATTACACACGCATTGCTTGCAATCTATTAGATGTGGAAACAGGGAAGTGTCGTAATTATCCTGAACGTTTTAAAATCGAAAGTGATTGCACCAAATTAACCAAAAAGAACTTGCCTGATTTTGGGTGGTTGCCGAATACCTGTGCATATCGTTTATTGTATGAGGGGAAATCTTTGCCCGAATGGCATCCTTTAATCAGCGGCGATCCTAATTCAGTGAAAAATGCAGGTGTTTTAATTCAAGATGGCGTACATGAAGAAGATGTCATTGATTGGTTTGAATTTGTCATTGAAACTGAATAATTTAAATTTCGTTGTTTTTTTATTCTCTTTAAACTTTGTTTTTTGATTTAGGTCACAATTTGCAAGATTGGCAATTGTATTTCAATTGTGCTTACTTATAATACTTATTAAGTATTATATAGATGTATCATTCGTTGTATGCAAATGTCCTTATCACTTAAACAATCTGCTGAAAAACTTGGCATTTCGTTTTCCCATTATGATATTAATGGGCATTTGATTGATGCATCGCCAACCAGTATTGATTATTTTATCGAGCAGTTGCAATTTCCGCCGAATATTGGACAAAATCAGCCGTTCCAAAATGTCATATGTGCCTTTGAAAATGAACCCATTCATGATGATTTAATCGCGTTTTCTTCTCCTCCTGATGCTTTTTTGCGTTATCAATTGCTCGACGAGCAAAACCAAATTCAGTTTGAAAAAACAATTCCATATTCAACCGCACTTTCATCCATTGCCTGCTTTGCCTTTTATCTATTATCGTTTAATGCTTTTTGCCGCTCAACAAACGAGAAAATACAATCGGTTGTAAATAATCAAGCTTGCAAAGCATAAAGGAGTATGTCATGACGAAATTAGTCGCTCAATCAGTAATTAATTCTTTTTTTGATGGCAAACATGCCGATCCTTTTGCTGTATTAGGCATGCATGAAACTCACAATGGTATTGAGATTCGTGCTTTATTACCCGATGCAGATAAAGTCGAAGTGATTGATAAAGAAAGTCAATCCATCGTTGTCGAACTAGAAAAACTGGATGACCGCGGATTTTTTGCTGCTATTGTGCCAGAGATTCACCATTTCTTTACCTACCAATTAAAAGTGTATTGGGGCGTAGAAGCCCAAATTATTGAAGATCCATACCGCTTCCATCCGATGATTAATGACTTGGATCAATGGCTATTAGCAGAAGGTTCGTTATTGCGTCCTTATGAAGTATTAGGTGCGCATTTTACTGAATGTAACAGTGTCCCTGGCGTAAATTTCCGGGTATGGGCGCCAAATGCTAAACGCGTTTCGTTGGTCGGTGATTTTAACTATTGGGACGGTCGTCGTCATCCAATGCGTTTCCATCCGGCAAGTGGGGTATGGGAATTATTCTTACCAAAAGCCAGTTTGGGGCAACGCTATAAATTTGAATTGATTGATTGCAATGGCAACCTTCGTTTAAAAGCTGACCCTTATGCATTCAGATCTGAGTTACGTCCGGATACTGCATCAGAAATCAGTATGTTGCCGGATGTAGTCGAAATGACGGAGCAACGTCGCAAAGCGAACCAACGTAATCAACCTATTTCGATTTACGAAGTACATTTGGGATCATGGCGCCGTAATTTAGAAAATAATTTCTGGCTTGATTACGACCAAATTGCCGATGAGCTTATTCCTTATGTCAAACATATGGGCTTTACCCATATTGAGTTTTTACCAATTTCCGAATTCCCATTCGATGGATCTTGGGGTTATCAACCGATTGGTTTGTATTCTCCAACGAGTCGTTTTGGTACACCAGAAGGCTTTAAACGCTTAGTCGAAAAAGCGCACAAAGCAGGTATTAATGTGATTTTAGACTGGGTACCGGGGCATTTCCCTAGTGATACACACGGTTTAGTGGCATTTGATGGTACAGCCTTATATGAACATGCTGACCCTCGTGAAGGCTATCATCAAGACTGGAATACCTTAATTTATAACTATGGTCGTAATGAAGTGAGAAACTTCTTATCCAGTAATGCATTGTATTGGCTTGAACGATTTGGTGTAGATGGTATCCGTGTAGATGCAGTAGCATCAATGATTTACCGCGATTACAGCCGTGCTGAAGGCGAATGGATTCCGAATCAATATGGCGGTCGTGAAAACTTAGAAGCCATTGAATTCTTAAAACATACCAACTGGAAAATCCATTCTGAAGTGTCTGGCACGATTTCGATTGCGGAAGAATCCACTTCTTTCGGTGGCGTAACCCATCCGACAGAAAACGGTGGTCTTGGATTTAATTTTAAATGGAACATGGGCTGGATGAATGACACCCTAAGTTATATGAAACTCGATCCAGTTTATCGTCGTTATCATCACGACAAAATGACCTTCGGGATGATTTATCAATACAGCGAAAACTTTGTGTTACCGCTTTCTCACGATGAGGTGGTACACGGTAAATGTTCGTTACTCGGCAAAATGCCAGGTGATGCATGGCAAAAATTCGCTAACTTGCGTGCTTACTACGGTTATATGTGGGGCTATCCAGGCAAGAAATTATTATTCATGGGCAATGAATTTGCTCAAGGTCGCGAATGGAATTATGAAGAAAGTTTGGATTGGTTCTTACTTGACGAAAACCATGGTGGCCTATGGCATAAAGGTGTATTGCAATTAGTCAAAGATTTGAACGGAATTTATCAAAAAAATGCACCGCTCTTTGAATTAGACGGTGAACCGGAAGGCTTTGATTGGTTAGTGGTGGATGATGCGGAAAATTCGCTCTTTGCTTTTGAACGTAAAAGCAGTAATGGCGAACGCATTATTGTAATCAGTAATTTCACACCTGTGCCACGCGAAGGCTACCGTATCGGTGTAAATGTAGCGGGTGAATACGAAGAAATTTTGAATACTGACTCAATGTATTATCAAGGTTCAAACGTAGGTAATTTTGGCTTGGTAGAAAGCGAAGCGATCGCAAGTCACGGACGTGAAAATTCGATTAGCGTGACCATTCCGCCACTCGCAACGATCTATTTAAAATATAAAGCATAACAATAGCGAAGAACACGATGTTTAGTATTTATAACAATGGCAAACCTTCCCCAATGGGATATTCTCAAACGCGGGAAAACGGCCTAAAAATTTCGAATTTTGCGCTGTTTTCTAGTGCGGCTGATGCTGTTGAACTTTGCTTGTTCCGTGATGGCAAAGAAAGCCGTTTTGCCCTGAGCAGAACCGATGATATTTGGCATGTGGCAATTGAAGGCGTTGAGTTAAATGATGAGTATGCGTTCAGAATCACAGGCAAAAATGACCGCACTTTAGCCAATCCGCAAAAGTTAATGCTTGATCCTTATGCGAAAGCGGTCACTCATAAACCGGATTTAAGTTCATCAGAAGCCCGTTCCATTTTCTTGTTAAATGATGAACGAGATAATGCCGCCGTTGCACCTAAAGGTCGCATTGTGGATGAGCATTTTGATTGGTCAGGGGATTGCAAGCCGTCTATTCCTTGGGCTCAAACCATTGTATATGAATTAAATGTTAAAGGATTTAGCCAATTAAATTCCCGTATTCCAGAAAATATCCGGGGCACTTATGCGGCGTTGGCTCACTCCGAAAACATTGCGTACTTTAAATCATTGGGTATTACCAGCCTTGAATTGCTCCCAGTGAATTTCTTCATTGATGAACCACATTTGCAAGAAAAAGGATTACGCAATTATTGGGGCTATAACCCATTAGCCATGTTTGCTTTAGAACCAAGTTATGCGGCAGATCAAAAACAACCATTGAACGAATTTAAGAGCATGGTGAAAGCCCTGCATCAAGCGGGCATTGAAGTGATTTTGGATGTGGTGTTTAACCATACGGCTGAATCCGAAAAATCATTTCCGACATTTTGCCAGCGTGGTATTGATGACAAAACCTATTACTGGCAAAACGAGCATGGTGATTACCTCAACTGGACGGGGTGCGGCAATATGCTCAATCTTGCTAATGACGTCACTCGCAAATGGGTATTAGATTGTTTACGTTACTGGGTAACAGAATGTCATGTAGATGGTTTCCGTTTTGATTTAGCCACGGTACTTGGTCGTGAAACGCCTGATTTCAATCCAAATGCAAAATTGTTTGCGGAAATGGGACAGGATGACGTTCTACAACAAATTAAATTAATCGCAGAGCCTTGGGATATTGGTCATTACGGTTACCAAGTCGGTTATTTCCCAGCCTATTTTTCTCAATGGAATGATCGTTTCCGCGATGATATGTGTCGTTTTTGGTTATGGCAAAGTGGTGAAGTGGGTGCTTTTGCAGAACGTTTTGCTGGCTCGAGCGATATTTTTAAACGAGAAGGACGATTACCACATGGTAGCTTGAATTTTATTACTGCCCATGATGGTTTTACATTACGAGATTTAGTGAGCTATAACCATAAACACAATGATGCTAACGGTGAAGAGAATCGTGACGGACGCAATGAAAATTATAGCTACAATTATGGCATAGAAGGTTCTCAACTCGATTTAGCAGATGAATGGCAAAGTGCGGTCGAAAATAACCGTGTTTTATCAGAAAAAGGCTTATTAGGCTCTTTATTACTGGCAAATGGTATACCTATGCTGCTTGCTGGGGATGAGTTCGGCAACAGCCAATATGGCAATAACAATGCTTATTGCCAAGATAACGAAATGACGTGGTTAAAGTGGGATAATTTTAACCAAACCTTATTTGACTTCACCAAGCAAACCATTGCATTACGAAAAAAAATTCAAAGTTTGCAACAGGAGGCTTGGTGGTCGGATGAAAATGTCGAGTGGTTGAATACTGGGGGAAACCCTATGACCCTAGACGATTGGCATAATCGGGAAAGCAAAGCCCTACAAGTTATGTTGGACGGCAAATATCTTTTCTTAATTAATGCAAAAACTGAACCGCAATCTTTTTATTTGCCAAAGGGTAAATGGAAAAAGATTGCCGAAACTGAAAATAGCGTGATTCAACAATGTGATGTGAGCGGTATAGCATTTGAAGTGTTGGAACATATGGATGATGAAAACGATGGAGTTTGTTATGAAAAGTGATCTTAATAAATATGAATTAGTTAAAGATACTTTAGTGCTTATTTTGGCTGGTGGTCGAGGTTCCCGTTTACATGAATTAACCGATAAACGTGCTAAACCTGCGTTATATTTTGGTGGTAATCGTCGCATTATTGATTTTGCGCTTTCCAACTGTATTAACTCAGGCCTGAATCGTATCGGTGTTGTAACCCAGTATGCCGCTCACTCTTTATTACGCCATTTACAAACAGGTTGGTCATTCTTACCGCAAGAGCGTGGTGAATTCGTTGATATG
>OGJS01001146.1_pt1 | contig 12541 bp, 7 predicted proteins | sample 1572241 | NCBI WGS metagenome assembly OGJS01 (sample SAMEA2582145, study PRJEB24529) | metagenome | biome: Human gut stool | place: China | collected 2011 | reverse complement strand
TTTGAGGACGTGAATTACTTCTAAATATAAATATGAATTTAAAGAAGGAAACTATGATTAAACTAAAAACGGCAACATTGCTGCTTGTCTTTGCATGCACCTTTTTCTGTGTTTGTGATAGCAGTGCCAAGACTGGAAAAAATTATTATGTAGATGCCTTGCAAGGTAACGACGATGCTAATGGATTGAGTAAACAAACAGCTTGGAAAAGTCTGGAGAGGTTGCAGGAGATTCGTTACTATTTCGAAGAGGGTCTGTTTTTATCGGCATTTTGGAACTCTCAGCGAAGGGAAAGGCTGATAAACGGGTTATTATAGATGCTTACGGTATCGGTAGAAAACCATGTATCAAAGCACCGGACGCTTCACTATATACAATATTAGTACAGAACTCGGACTACCTTACACTACAGAACCTTGAAGTGGTAAATACTGGTACAGAACGGCTGGCACACCGCACGGGTGTAAAAGTGCTGTGTGAGAATTACGGTGTATCTCATAACATCATACTCAATGCATTGGAAATCCATGATGTAAATGGTAGCTTAATCAAGCAGAAAGGAGGTGGTTCTGGCATTTTAATTGTGAATAAAGGACAAGATGTAATATCGACCTTTGATGGATTGACCATTGAGAATTGCATCATTCGCCGTTGTGAGAGGAATGGCATGATTTGGTCTTCCTATAGCAGCCGTAATAATTGGCATCCCAGTACCAATACTGTTGTTCGTAAAAATCTGATAGAAGAAGTTCCCGGTGACGGTATTGTTCCGATAGGCTGTGAAGGAGCACTGATAGAATATAACTTGATGCGTAATTGTCCGGGAACACTACCGCATAGCGAAGCTGCTGCCGGTTTCTGGCCATGGAGTTGCGACAACACTGTTCTTCAGTTTAATGAAGTGAGTGACCATAAAGCCCCTTGGGATGCACAAGGCTTTGATTCCGATTATAATTGCCATAATACGACCATTCAATATAATTTTAGTCATGATAATGATGGGGGGATGGTTTTAATTTGTAATTCCGGGACAGACGGTGGAGTAGGCAATCAGGGCACGGTAGTACAGTACAATGTGAGCATTAATGATGCTATTCGTCCACGTGCCACACGCAGTGGTATATTTTCTGCTACTATTCATATCGGTGGACCTTGTGAGAATACGCTGATAAACAATAATATCCTGCATGTTAATCCTAAGACGGCTTCGTTCATAGACCGTAGTATCATTACATCTGATTCATGGGATGGATATGCTAATAACACTATATTTAAAGAAAATATCTTTTTTGCTCCTCAGGAATCGGAGATTCGTCTTACCAAATCCACAAATAACATCTTTGATGGCAATTACTATCTAGGAAATTTCATAGGAAAACCTGCTGATAAAAGTGCCAAGGATGCTTCCGCTTATTACTATTCATGTATAAGTAAAGACCCAATGGGATTTGATAGTTTGTCTTTCCTTTTCGATACGGTAATTGTTGGGGATGGGGCTGCTGTACTGAAGGTAGTCAGTAAGGATGCCATTCATCGATTCTTTGAAGATATGAAGAATTGATTTTTTATCTGAAACAAAATATAGCGATAGTATTACCGGATAATAACGGTAGTGCTATCGCTATATTATTATTCCGCACCGTCTGAAGGTAGAGGGGGCTTTACCGAATTTCTTTTTGAAACATTGGCTGAAATATCTCGGATCGTTAAAGCCAACCTTATAAGCTACTTCTGATATATTGTATTGCCTTTCCGACAATAGGCTGCATGCTTTCTTCATGCGGACATTACAAATAAATTCACTGGGTGACAATCCGGTCAATGCTTTCACTCTTCGATAGAGCATGGATCTGGATATATGGATTTCTGCTTGCAGGAGTGGCATGGATAAATCCGGATTATCCATATGTTTCTCGATAGCAGCAAGTATTTGTTTAAGGAATGCTTGCTCGGATGGATTGGGCGCAATTCTTTGATACTTCGATTGGTTCTGCATTTGTACAGGCAATGCATTTGTTTTTGATAGCAATTGGGTAATATAGCCTGTAATATCTTCGTAAAGAGTCGAAGGAAGTATTATGACTTCCAGTTTTTCTGTAACCGGATTCATGAATGGATTGTCAATAAGGTATGCTCTCATATGTTTTTAGAATTAATGAAATAATATATGGAGCAAACTTCCGAAAAAGTGAGTAATAGGAGGGTGAATTATTACCGGAAACCTGCTTATAAGGTGTTTATAACCCTTTCCCGGTAATGATTCATCCTCTTATTCCTTATATCCACCTACTTTTGGCTAACGATTTAGAACAAAGAACATATATGCATCTTGTTGAATTAGTCACCTTAATTATCTAATAAATTTTAAAAGACGATGAAAAAGAATTCGTTTAGATTCAAAAGAAATCGAAAGGCGATAGCAGCCTTGCTAATCTGTGTAGGTTTCGTCGGTATTCATCCTTTGGCGGTATTTGCCGAAGATGATGTTAATGTCGTACAGACAGTGCAACAACAGAAACAGACCATTACTGGTATTGTGAAAGACGCAACGGGGGAACCTGTAATTGGAGCCAGCGTGAAAGAAAAAGGAGATCCATCCAATGGTGTGATAACCGATATTGATGGAAACTTCAGATTGAGTGTTCCTGCTAATGCAACTATTGAAATCTCATTTATCGGTTATCAGACGGCCAGTGTGAAAGCCATTTCAGGAAAACCTTTAAATATAGTATTGCAGGAGAATACTGAGATGTTGGACGAAGTGGTTGTAGTGGGTTATGGTACGATGCGTAAAAAGGATTTGACAGGTTCTGTCATTCAGATTCGTCCGGACAATCTTGCTAACGAGGCACCCAAGACAGTACAGGATGTACTACGTGGTACACCGGGTTTGAATGTGGGTATGGATGCTTCTGCGAAAGGTGGTGGTTCTCTTCAAATTCGTGGTCAACGTTCTCTTTATACAGACGGTGGGCATAATGATCCGCTGATTATTCTTGATGGCATGATGTTTTATGGAGAACTTTCCGAACTCAATCCGGATGACATTGCGCAAATTGATGTATTGAAAGATGCTTCTGCCGCTGCTGTGTATGGGGCAAAAGCTGCTAATGGTGTTATTATTGTTTCTACCAAGAAAGGAAAAAATGGTAAACCGATGATTAATTTCAGTACCAACTGGAGCTTTTCTACAATGGGAGCTAACCGCGATGTTTATGATGGGGAAGGTTATTTGAAGTATCGCCGCGATTGGTATGTTGCAGGTACATACGGTGTAAACCCTGAAACTGGTGCTTATGAAGAGTATCAGGCGGATAAGAAAAAATACCCTGCAGGATATTATGATGCTCCCACACAGGAAAATCTGAATAAATACGGTATTACCCTTGACCAATGGCGTGCATATACCAATGCGGGTTCGGACATTTCCGACCAAGAAGTATGGGGAGCCACTAGGCTTGGTTTACAGGGAAATAGCCTTGCCAATTTTCTCTTGGGACAAACTTTTGATTGGTACGATCATTCTTTTCGTACAGGTCTCAACCAGAATTACAACGTGAGCATGTCTGGCGCTACCGATCGTGTGAATTACTATTTCTCTCTGGGATATATGGATAATGAAGGAGTGGCAGTAGGTAATGATTATACCACTTTCCGTTCTAACATGAAAGTGAATGCAAAAGTTACCAACTGGTTTGAAGTAGGCGCTAATGTCAACTTCCAAGAGCGTACCGATGGGGATACTACGGTAGACTGGGGCAAGCAGATCACTGAAAACAGCCCATTTGCTTCTTATCGGAATGAAAATGGAGAATTGGAGCGCTTTCCGATGGGAAATGTTTCAGGAAATACGGGGTACAACTATGATTACAGACAACAATTTAAGGAACGTGAGTCGGGTTATACAGTACTTAATACTATTTTGAATGCCAAATTGACGTTACCGTTCGGCATCACTTATGCCTTCAATATAGCACCGCGTTACCAGTGGTACTATTACCGTTCTTTTCAGTCTTCAAAAGATCCTGATGTAACGGCAGGGTCGGCAAGCCGTAACAATGGTAAGCGTTTTGACTGGTCACTGAACAACACTTTGACTTGGGATAAAACTTTTCTTGAGAAGCACCATTTTACAGTGACACTAGTACAGGAAGCTGAAGAACGACGTTCATGGGGTGACAATTTGAGTGCCAACAACTTACAACCGACTGATGCTTTGGGCTTCCATTATGTAAAAGCAGGTGACAAAGAATCCAGTGCTTTCAGTTCGGATGATGGACATGAAACCGCTGACGGTATGCTTGCACGCCTGTTCTACTCGTATGATGACCGATATATGTTTACCGGCTCTATACGCCGCGACGGTTATTCAGCTTTTGGTACTTCCAATCCGCGTGCAACTTTCTATTCAACCGCCTTCGGATGGACTTTCACAAATGAGAAATTTTTCAATTGGGAACCGATGAGTTTCGGTAAGCTGAGATTTTCTTGGGGACAGAATGGTAACCGTTCATTGGCTAATCCCTATATTGCTCTTGCCGACCTGGGCTCAGGTACCGGAGGTACTTATGGTTATGTAGACGCAAGTGGTAATACGACAGAATATCGTTACTTTACAATGAACCGTCTGGCCAATACGCATCTGCAATGGGAAAAGACCACTGCCTGGAACATTGGTTTAGATTTTGGCTTCCTGAATAACCGTATCAGTGGTAGTGTTGAGTATTATCACATGCCTACTACACAGATGATTATGAATCAGTCCTTACCCGGATTTTCTGGGTTTGGTTCAGTCACTACGAACTTGGGAGAGGTGCAGAATCGTGGTGTGGAAATCTCATTAAGTACAACAAATATTAAAAATGATGTGCTGGAATGGAATACTACGATAGGATTTTCATTTAATAAGAATGAAATCAAGCATCTGTATTATGAGTATGAAAATGTGCTTAATGCTCAAGGTGAAGTAATAGGTACTAAAGAAAGAGATGATATTTCCAATAAATGGTTTATCGGACAGCCTATTGGGGCTATCTGGGATTATAAAGTAACCGGTATCTGGCAGAAAGATGAAGTGGAAGAAGCTGCCAAGTATGGACAGCGTCCGGGTGACCCTAAGGTATGGAACAATCCTGATAATGATAAAGTAAATGCAGACGGTAGTGTTACTATCGTGTATGACAATGATGACAAGCAATTCCTGGGACAAAGCAGTCCGAAAGTGAATTGGTCTATGCGTAATGAATTTACTTTCTTCAAAGATCTAACTTTCTCATTCAATATTTATTCAAAGATGGGGCATAAGAGTCTGGAAACAGATTACCTGAATAAAGATAATGCAGGCTCAAAAGTGACGAATGGTCAGAATGTATATGCTAAGAAGGGATATTGGACTGTAGATAATCCGACCAATGAATATGGACGCTTAGATGCACAAGGTCCGTCGGGAGTGACTACACCGGGCAAATTACATAACCGTTCATTCATTCGTCTGGATAACATTTCACTTGCCTATAAACTGCCCAAGAAGTTCATTTCACGCTGGAGTATAGAAAAGGCGATTATTAGCGGAAGCATCAAGAATGTTGCAGTCTGGGCTAAAGACTGGAAATACTGGGACCCTGAAACCGGTGGTTTGGCTCCGAGAACCTTTAATATTGGATTAACTTTAACTCTTTAATTACATAACGGATATGAAAAAGATAAAAAATATAGCATTGATAGGTATGATTGCTGCCGGTGCGTTGTGTTCTTCTTGTTCAGAAGACTTCCTAAAACCGGACCCGCTTTCATTCTATGAACCTGAACAAACCTTTACTACTGAAGCCGGATTGCGCTCTGTTGTAGCTACGCTGGATAGACACTTGCGCAATTACTGGACCTATTATCAAGCTGCCAATCTGGTAACTCCTTTCTATACATTGTTTATGCATACCGATTTAGCTGTTGCCGGAAAAACAGATCAGAGTACTATCTGGGCAGATCCATCCGAACGCCTGACTCCTTCGGACGGAATGGGCGGCGGAGGCAGCGAAGTGAATCAGTTCTCGTATTTCTGGGGTGAAACTTATACAGGTATAAAATCAGCTAATACAATAACCAGCTATATCGGCAAAATTAAGGATATGGACGAAGCTTCCAGAAATAAATACATTGGTTGGGCTTATTTTCATCGGGCATATCGTTATTTGTCATTGGTCTTTATGTTTAAGGATGTCCCATTGGTGACAAAGATTATAGAAGGTCCGAAGTTCGACTATAAAACAACTTCCCGTGAGGCCATTCTTGCGAAGATGGTTGAGGATATGGAATTTGCCGTACAGTGGGTTCCGGAACAAAAGGATATGAAAGAGATCGGTCTGGTCAATAAGGGAGCTTGCCGCATGTTACTTTCTAAACTTTATCTGGCAACCGGACAGTGGGAGAAGGCTATTCAGCAGCTGAATGAAGTGATAGATAACTCCGGTTATTCGTTGATGACGAATACCTTTGGTACTTTTGTCACTCCTTTCAATACAGAAACGTGGCCTATTCAACGCAATGTGATCTGGGATTTGCACCGACCTGAAAATAAGTTGATAGCCGAAAATAAAGAAGTGATACTGGGTATGCCTAATCGCGGTATCGGTTCATCGAATTCTTTTGTTGCTTTCAATACAATGCGTGCTCTGGGTCCATTGTGGGATGACAAGAGTAATCTATTGGATCCTAATGGAGTACAAGCTGTGAAAAGTTTTGCTCGTAGCGATAAGAATTATGACTCTAAATATGATTATAATCGCTCCATAGGTCGTGGTACAGGTTATTTGCACCCTACTTATTACTCTCAATATGGTATGTGGGAAGTGAATGGAGTAGATGATGAGGGAGATTTGAGACGTAGTACAAAGAGCGGAAACTGGATGATGATGGATTCTGTCAGGGTCAATAATCCTTCTTCCAAATATTATGGTCAGTATCTTCAGAAGTCTTGGTGTAAGGATACAATCCGTGATTGGTTCGGATGGCCTCACTATAAAATCTATTTAATGGACCAGAATGCCGAGGCGAAAGAAAGTAGTACACAGTTCAATGGCGCTTCTAGCAGCTCCACTACAAGTGGCATAGCCGACTGGTATTGCTACCGTCTGGCAGAGGCTTATTTGCTGCGTGCTGAAGCAAAATTTTATAATGGCGATCCTGCCGGTGCTGCTCTGGATGTAAACAAAGTGAGGGAGAGAGCTCAGTGCAAACAGCTTTACACAACTGTAACCATTGGAGATATCATGGATGAGCGTGCACGTGAATTGTATCTGGAAGAATGGCGCTATCTTGAATTGAGTCGTGTGTCTTATTGCCTTGCCCTAAGCGGAAAACCGGATGAATGGGGAAATACGTATGATGTGAATACTTATGATAAACAGGAAGGTACAGACCCGAATGGTGGAAGTTATTGGTATCAACGCATTATGCATTACAATGAATTCTATAATAAAAATCCGGAGTTGATTGTGAAGAACCATAAATATACCATTGACAAGCGTAATCTGTATTTGCCTATTCCACAATCAGCTATTGATGCCAATCGTTTGGGAAAACTACGCCAGAATTATGGCTATGACAAATATGATGACAGTGTGCCGATGTGGGGAAACTGGCAGGAGGCTGTAGCCGACGAAGATAACCTGTCTAACTAAATTGGGCTTCGGCTCTTCTGAGTAGTAAATTCGCATTTTTTCAATAGGTATTATAAGGAACGGGGTGATCGTTCTTTTCTTGAGATCACCCCGTTTTCATTTGTATCAATCAATATAGAATCAAGTATGAATAGAATAACAATGAAAGGACTGTTTTTTGCTTTTCTGACTCTTATTTTTTGTTCCGGATATTTTCCGTGTGCAGCAACCGAACTTCCGAAGGTGTCCGATGTGTCCGGTATTATCCATAAAGTGAACAGATACTGGCAAACTACGCATCCTAAACATAGTTGGTCATTCTGGGATCATGCTGCCTATCATACCGGAAACATGGAAGCTTATTTCCTGACAGGGGATACCGCTTACTACAATTATTCTGAAGCATGGGCTGGGCATAATCAGTGGATGGGAGCCAGAAGCAAAGATAAGTCTAAATGGAAATCCGGTTATGGTGAAAGTAATGAATATGTTCTGTTTGGCGATTATCAGGTATGTTTTCAGACATATATCGACCTTTATACTGTGGAGCCTGACGAACGGAAAATAGCCCGTGCCCGCGAGGTTATGGAATATGAAATGAGTACCGATCGCTCCGATTATTGGTGGTGGGCTGATGGACTCTATATGGTGATGCCCGTTATGACTAAACTGTATAAGGTGACCGGAAATCCGCTTTATTTGGAGAAGCTGCATGAGTACTGGGAATATGCCAATAGCATTATGTATGACGCAGAGGCTGGTCTGTATTATCGTGATGCGAAGTATGTCTATCCTAAACATAAAAGTGTAAATGGTAAAAAGGACTTTTGGGCGCGTGGTGATGGCTGGGTACTGGCTGCATTGGCCAAAGTGCTGAAAGACTTGCCTCAAGATGATAAATACCGGTCAGAATATGTCGACCGTTTTCGGACAATGGCTAAAGCCGTAGTCGCCTGTCAACAACCGGAAGGTTATTGGACCCGAAGCATGCTCGATCCGCAACATGCTCCCGGGCCGGAAACCAGTGGAACAGCTTTCTTCACCTATGGTCTGCTGTGGGGCGTCAATAATGATTTATTGGATAGAGAAACTTATGAACCGGTAGTATTGAAAGCATGGGAATATCTTGCTACAGTGGCTTTGCAACCGAATGGGCATGTAGGCTATGTACAACCTATTGGTGAGAAAGCTATCCCCGGACAAGTGGTGGATGCTAATTCTACTGCCAATTTTGGTGTAGGTGCTTTCTTATTGGCTGCTTGTGAAATGGTACGTTTCATCGAAGATGCGCCTATCGTCAATGAAGGATATCAGGTGACGGATAAAGGTGCCTGGTGTTGGTTTGCCGATCCTCGTGCCTTGCATTATAAAAGTAAAGATGGCAGTATAGACCGAACCTATATCGGCTACATTGATACTCATGGAAATATAAAAGCCATGCAATATGATTTTCATAAAAAGCAGCAGAAAGAAGTCCTTATCCGTTCCTGCTTCCAGCCGGATGATCATGATAACCCGACTTTCCTGATACTGCCTGATGAGCGTGTCATGATATTCTATTCGCGCCATACGGATGAACGTTGTTTTTACTATCGCATCTCGCGGGAACCGGGTGACATTACAACTTTAGGAGAAGAGAAGAAAATTATCACTGAGAATAACACCACCTATCCTTCTCCCTTTATTCTTTCCGATGATCCGGATCACATCTATCTTTGCTGGCGTGGAATAGGCTGGCATCCTACGATTGCCAAGTTATCCCTACCGGATAAAAAAGATAATATAAACGTGGAGTGGGGACCTTACCAATTGGTACAGTCTACCGGAGCGCGTCCCTATGCCAAATATACGTCGAATGGAAAAGATAAGATTCTTTTCACTTATACTACAGGACATCCTGATCAGGAGAGTCCAAATTTCTTATATTTCAATTATATCGATATACACACTTTGCAACTGGAAGATGTGAAGGGAAATGTGCTTTCGACCATAGCCGATGGCCCGTTTCAGATAAATAAAAGAAGTGAGTATGTAGAACAGTATCCTTATACGGTGGTAGATAGTCCTGAAGAGCGTGACTGGGTATGGCAGATAGCCATCGACAAACCGGGGAATCCTGTTATTGCCATGGTTCGTATCAGTGAAGACAAAACCTCACACAATTATTATTATGCCCACTGGACAGGAAAAGAATGGAAAAAGAACTTTCTGGCTCATGCCGGCGGACATTTTCATCAAAGTTCTTATATCGAGAAGTGCTACAGTGGCGGAATGACTATTGATCCTGCACAGACAAATGTGATTTATTGTTCTGTTCCCGTAGAAGGCAAATATGGACGGAAATATGAGATACAGAAATATATGCTGAATGATGGGGGAGATGTGGTTGCCGTTGAGGCTGTTACCCGTAATTCCCGGTACAATAATGTGCGTCCCTATATTATTCCTGATTCGGAAGATACTCCGTTACGGCTGACATGGATGCATGGCAATTACTATGACTGGATTGTAAGTACCACACATCCGTTGGGGTATTGTACTGCGATTCATTCCGATTTTCGAGGTTTCCCTGTTAAGACTGAAACAGAGAATATTGAGATGACAGTTGAACAGGCTAAGGATTTTAAATTTGATCTTAAGGAAGACTTTGTAATTTCCGTAACCCTGAAGCCTGATACGGTAAAATATCGTGGTTGTCTGTTGCAACTTGGAAAACTGGGGTATTATCTGAATGCCAATACTATGAAACCAGAGGTACGTTATCAAAGAAAAGTATATACCAGTACCAATATGCTGGGAACAGCCGATACTTGGGCAATCATGCCACGTGGTACGAATGGAAAATGGTATGTTCCGCAGAAATACTCCGAGTTACGTTTAAAGTTGGAGTATAAGAACGGTATTTTGCGTACTTATGTTAACGGCCTGCTTGATCAGACCATTGAACTATTGCCATTTGTCAGGTGATATTAACGCCCCCATGTTAATTCAATATTGGTCTTTACGATAAAAACAGTCAAGGATACTATATAACCATAATTTAAGTATACACATCAATGAAATCAAATATACTAATTCTTTTTTGTTGTTTCTTGTTTTTGGCGTCCTGCCAAGCTTCTTTTATTGAAGAGTACACTCTGCTTCCTCACCCAGTGGATATCAAATATATACCGGGAATGGTGAAACTAAAAACGCAACCGACACTTGTTTATCCGGGTGAACTGGCAAATGAAGCATTACTGCTCCAATGTTACTTGTCTTCTGATTTCTCTGTCCAGGCCACATTAAAGAAAAATAAGAAAAAGGGAGATATTATATTACAGTTAGATCCGGCAGTATTACCAGAACAGGCGGAAGGTTATATCTTAGATGCTACTTCTGGGAATATAGTACTTAAAGCCAATTCTCCTGCGGGTATATTAAATGCTATCCAGACATTCCGACAGGTTCTCAAAGTAAAAGACGGCAGGCTGATTGTACAGAAATCAACTCTTACGGATTATCCCGTTTTCTCATGGCGTGCTTTCATGTTGGACGAAGGACGCTATTTTAAAGGGAAGGAGGTCGTTTTTGATTTGCTGGATGAGATGGCGGCATTGAAGATGAATGTCTTCCACTGGCACTTGACAGACGACCAGGGCTGGCGCATAGAGATAAAGAAATACCCCAAACTAACGGAGATTGGTGCATGGCGTGACTCTTCAGAAATAGACCATTTTGGCAGCAATCGATATGATGGTAGACGCCATGGAGGTTTTTATACCCAGGAAGAGATTAAAGAAGTAGTAGATTATGCAGCGAAAAGGAATATTACTGTTATCCCGGAAATAGAGATGCCCGGGCATGCCAGTGCCGCCATTGCCGCTTACCCTTGGCTGGGGACAAGTGGAAAACAAATCAAAGTTCCTGGTAAGTTCGGAGTGCAATATGATATCTTTAATGTGGCTGATCCACGTGTGATACACTTCTTGAACGATGTAATGGATGAAGTGATAAGTTTGTTTCCGGCTCCTATATTCCATGTTGGAGGTGATGAAGTGAGATACAATCAATGGAAAGAGTCCGCACTTGTTCGGGAATATATGAGGAAGAATGATTTGAGGACTCCTGCCGAATTACAAGTGTTCTTCACAAACAATGTGTCTAATATATTGGCTTCTAAAGGTCGTCGGATGATGGGTTGGAATGAAATAACCGGTGATAAACTGCATGAGTTTCAATCGGAAACAGATACGAAAGGAAAGCAAAAGTTGGCTCCGGGAACAATCGTGCATTGCTGGAAAGGAGATCCTAAATTAATCAAGGAAGCTATAGAGAAAGGATATGACGTGGTAAATTCCTATCATTCGTATACTTATCTGGACTATACTTATGAAGCTATTCCACTGGAGAAAGCTTATAATTTTAATCCTGTGCCGGAAGGTCTGACAGAGAAACAAAAGGGTAAGGTACTTGGGCTGGGCTGTCAGATGTGGGGAGAGTTTATCCCGACGGTGAACAGTATGAACTTGAAAATCTATCCGCGCTTGGCTGCCTATGCTGAAGCCGGTTGGACTCAATCTTCTAATAAGGATTACAATCGTTTTCTGAATGTATTGGATGCATTCTTGAAGAAATGGAAACAGGAAGGGATTATTATCGAAGAGAATAGTGCATGGTAAGAAATACCAGAAAGGGGCATATTGGGTTAATGCCCCTTTTTCTTTATCGGCAATCGTGGGAACAACTTCCTGAACCGTACCAAATGTGTCGTAATATTGCTTCCGGCTATAATAAATGTCACAGCCAGGATAATCAATACAATTCCGCAACACAATCTGGGTGTCAGACTTTCCCCGAAAATTGTTACTCCGAAGAATACAGCCGTTACAGGTTCCAAAGCTCCG
>OGJS01001138.1_pt1 | contig 12626 bp, 10 predicted proteins | sample 1572241 | NCBI WGS metagenome assembly OGJS01 (sample SAMEA2582145, study PRJEB24529) | metagenome | biome: Human gut stool | place: China | collected 2011 | reverse complement strand
GGGTAAACCGGGCAAAAATAATTTTGCAGGAAGTACGAAGCGATGAATTGATCGATCGCCTGACAGAAGTATGGAGGCGCTCCGTCAAGAAGACCCATCTTTTCCTGTCTGATCAGGAAATCGGGGAAATAGAGAAGTATGTCCCGGCCGCGCTTCTTGAAGTTCCCACTCTGGTGATTGCTATAAATGCGGAGTGTGAACCCATTGCCTTCATGGGTACAGCGGGAGAGCGTCTGGAGATGCTTTTCCTCGAACCGGAATTGCGTGGATCTGGTTTGGGCAGGCGGCTTCTTACCTATGGTATAGAAGAGCTGGGGATACGCGAATTGTGTGTAAATGAGCAGAATCCGTTGGCGAAAGGGTTTTATGGGCACATGGGATTTGAATGTTTCAACAGGACGGAGCTGGACGAGCAGGGAAATCCATATCCGCTGTTATACATGCGTCTGACGGCTAAGACAGCAGGCGAATCAGGCAATGAGGCTATCGATCTTCTGAAGATTGAGGAGTAAGTTCAATAAAAACATGTAGTTTATAAATGGGCCTTTTGAAAGTCTCATCAAATAGATTACTGTTTGTAATCCCTAGAATTAGTGTACCTTGTTTTGTTATACTAGTCTCAACAATAATTGACACTATGTTTGTTAATAGACACATTGTATAAATGTGTCTATGTAGGAGGTTATATGATAACTCGAAAAGAAATGACACGAATGTTGTTAAAAGAAGGGTTGCTTAGTTGTTTAGAAAACCATTCTTTTGAGTCTTTAACCGTAATATTATTGTGTAAAGCATCAGGTATAACTCGTTCTACTTTTTATTTACACTATAGTAATATCATGGAAATTGTTGATGATTTAGTGGATGATGCAATCGCTTATTCAAAGCCGGGAATGGTAGATAACAACAATTTACAAACTATAGCTCGAACCTTATCGGCTGCTTCTGATTCTGTTTCGTTGAGAGAAGCATACGATTCTATTTTTGATAGATTGCCCTTATGTCAGCGTATTATACGACATAAAAAGTATTTACCTCTATTTTTAGATGAACAAATTTCAGAATATGTATTACAACGCATTATAGGATGTGAAAAAGATCGACAAGGGCTTGTTGTGGCAGAAGCCCTTGGGGTTTCATTTGATGTAGGGGTATCCGTTTTTGTATTTTTAGTACACGGTCTATATGCTGTTAATAAACAATATAAATGGTCTCAGAGCGATGAGTGGTTAGAAGCTCAGAAAATTATTTTTGAACTCGTTTATCGTGGATTACAAAGTAAATAGAATTTATACACGCTTGTATTTTGAGATTTATTGAAGTTTTATATAACGAAAAAAGGACTCCAACTGGAGTCCTTTTTTCATGTAAGGGGAGTGTTAGTATTAATATCAAATGAACCATGTATTTAAACAAGTAGTAGGTTTGGGGTTAGTAATACTTGTCGGGAGATAAATACACGTATGGTAACCAGGGAATTGTTACCTCTATTTATCATTTGACATTGTCATTATAAGAACAATAAATGAGTCAAAAATGAAGTTTTTTAAGAAATTTCTTTTAATTTCTTGAAATTCTAAAAAAGATAATAATTAAGTTTAATTATTGTTGATAAATATGGGGTAATTTTGGTATTATATATAAAGGAGAAGTTGTATATTTTATAAAGGTTTAATGGCTATTAGAGTTTTATAAAGTATACAGCTCTATAGCATGAGAGGAGCAGTCATATGAGGAAAATATTTACCATATTGTCCCTTTTGTGGCTACTCAGTATAGGGGGGACTGCTAACGCAACGGACTGGTACTATGTTGGACCAGATGCATCAGGAAACCAATTATTTATTGACAATGACAGTGTACAGAAGAGTGATTACGATGCGCTTTTGTGGCTGCGAGTTAATGAACTGGGTGGCGACGAATTGCGATATAAAGTTTATATCAGTAGATATAATCGAACCATGGAAACATTGAAGGTAGATGCGTACATGTCAGACGGGACGCCGTATGAGAATGTAGAATTTAATGAGAATCCTGAGCCCATTGCAGGGAACACAAATGGTCAAGCCATTTATATTTTATTATGGAAATAAAAGAACCATCTAGTACAGCAAACTAGATGGTTCTTTTTATGTGTAAAATATTTATAAAGCATTAGGGAATATTTTATATACTACATTCTCTACTGATGTAGAGAATGGTATATATAAGGTTTTTAGACTTGAGCTGTATTGCGAGTCAACTCCAAGTCTTGAATCATTTGGAGATCGTCTTGAGGTGAACGACCGCCAGTAGTTAAGTAGCCACCAACCATGATACCGTTTAGGCCACCTTTTAGAGCATAAGCTTGTAAGTCTCGTAGATTTACTTCGCGGCCACCTGCAGTCCGTATCAATGCGTTTGGCAAGATGAAACGGAATACAGCGAAGGTACGTAAGATATCCAATGGACGTAAAGCTTCGTTGCTTTCAAATGGAGTCCCTTTAACAGGATTCAAAATGTTTAATGGCACGGAGTCAATATGTAAACGTTTAAGTTCGAACGCCATTTCTACGCGTTGTTCTAATGTTTCGTTAAGACCAAGAATGCCACCAGAGCAAACACGGATGCCTGCTTTTTGTGCATTATCTATGGTAAACATTTTATCTTCGTAGGAATGTGTAGTACAAATATCTGGGAAGTGACTAGGTGCCGTTTCGATATTGGAGTGGTATCGAGTAACACCAACTTCTTTTAATTTGAGTGCTTGTTCGTAAGTTAACAACCCAAGGGAACAGCAGATTTCAAGACCAATTTCATTTTTGATACGGCCTAATACATGGATGATTTGATCAAATTCATCAGGGTTATTAGTATTACGACCACTTGTTACGATGGAAAAACGAATTGCACCAGCCTCTTTAGCTTTACGTGCTGCTTGGAGAATGCTTTCTTCATCCATGAAAGGATACTCCTGAACGCCTGTGTTGTGGTGTGCGGATTGAGCACAGAATTTACAGTTTTCAGGACATTTGCCGGACCGAGCATTAACAATGGCACATACATCCACAGAATTATCATTGAAATGTTGGCGAATTTTATCAGCCATAGCGAGTAGAATCATGGTATCATCATCTGAAGTATGAATCAGCTCGATTGCTTCTTCTTTTGTAATTTCGCCGCCGTTCATGATGCGGTTTGCAATGGTAAGAATTTTTTCGTATGTACCCACTTGGGATGGTTGTTGATCTATAGGCAAAGCCATAATAGCCTCCGGTAAATTGTTAACTTAATAAAAACATAATATATTGACAATTTGATTGTAAACGTTCACGTATAAATTGTCAACTTAATACATGAATTGGTTAACAAAAATAATAACATGTTATGGTTCATATCTTATGATGAAAGAATATGTGCTTATCTTATAATTTATATTTATTAATAGTTAAGAGAAGTTTAGTTTAACTATATCTTTTTGATGCTAAATGATAGTTATTTTTAACTTATCTTTAAGGTTTTGTAGTATAATAAACTATTGTAATTACTATATATAACTATAATAAGAATATTAATGGAGGAGTGGATATAGATGCAGCCGTTTCGATTTATACACTGTGGTGATCTGCATTTAGGGGCACCCTTTCAATATGCTACAGGTATTAGCAATGCTGTTGATCGCGCCGTAAGTGAAGCAACCTATGTAGCCTTAGATAAAATTATTGATACTGCTATTACAGAACATGTGCATGCTGTCGTAATAGCTGGGGATATTTATAATAGCGAAGACCATAATTTAGAGGCTCAAGTCCGTTTTGTGCGCGCCATGTATCGCTTGGCTGAGCATCGTATTGATGTCTATATGGTACAAGGTAATCATGATCCTGCTGAAAGCTGGAAAGCGCAACTGCAGATGCCAGATAATGTCCATATATTTTCTAGCGAACAGGTACAGCGTTTCCCGCTCATCGTTAATAATATAGAAATTGGTGGCGTATATGGCATTAGTTGTGGTCATGGTAATGAAAGCGACAACTATGCTCGTCAATACAGAGCTTTTGAACGGGATGAGTTTTCCCTTGCTGTCATGCATGGTACTGTAGGTTCTAGTGTAGGCTCTGAAAATCATAATGTAACAGGACCTTGTAACTTAACTGATTTAACAGAGGCTGCCATGGATTATTGGGCATTGGGTCATATTCATAAATCTCAAGTTCTTAGCGAGGAACCTCTCGTAGTTTATGCGGGTAATTCGCAAGGATTGCATCGTAAAGAACATGGACCTAAAGGATGTTATCTTGTATCCGTATCTCATAATGGTCATTGTGATTTGCGATTTATCGACACTTGTGCAGTCCGATTTGAGGAAATCAAAATCGATATTGCTGGCATGCAAAATGAAACAGATTTCTTAGAGATTTTGCGGCATAAAAAAGAAAACTTGCGAAAGCAACATAAGAAAAACATCTTGCTATCCCTCGTTTTGTCCGGAACGGGACCTCTACATCGCCTATGTACGCAAGAGGAGATTCGAAAACTATGGTTGCAAGAGTCTCAAAATGAGGAGAAAGGCAAATCTATATTCGTTATGCCTTACCGTATTATTTCTAATACACGACCTAGTATTAATCTAGTTGAACGACGTTTATTAACAGATGTAGTAGGTGATTACTTGCGTGCTTATGACGATATGGTAGATGGAGATGCGATACAGACTGCGCGTCAAATCATGGCTAATCGTCCTGAATTTAAGCGCTTAGGCGCATATGCCGATTTATTGAGTGATGAATTATTGGCACGAGCTTTGAAACGTTGTGAAATTGAAGGTGTTACTGTATTGATGGGGGCTAATGATGAACATTAAACGCATACGATTTGATGAATTTGGCCCGTATCGCGACTGGTCTTTCACCACGGGTGACAATGGGGTTCAACTCATGTATGGCCCTAATGAAAGTGGTAAAACATCCTTGCTCGAAGGGATGCGCACCTTGTTATTTGGCGGTACTCATAAGGCTTATGGCCCTATGACGGGGGCCCTTGATGTGGACCGTAATGGTGAAAGTTACTATATCGGTCGTAAGGGTAAGCAGTTAGACTTTTACAGCCCTGGTCATCCTGCCATCCATGAAGAGCCGGCTCAACATTGGTGGCATGGCATCGATAAAAAAACATATAACCGCATATTTGCGTTAACATTAGACGATCTACAAGGCCTTGATGTATTACAAGAGGTAGAGGTTCGTTCTCGATTCTTTGGCGCCGAAGGGGGAGAACACTTAGGTGGAGCTGTTAAGGATGTTGAAAAAGGGGCTACAGACCTACTTGTAGCATCCTCGAATGGTAAACGTCGCATCAATGTATTGATGGATGAGCTTAAAGAAAACCGTCAAAAGTTGAGTCAGTTGGCGGAGCATGAAGCGCAATATGTGGAATTACAAACCGTCTTTCACAGTACGGAGCAAACCGAAATGGAATTGCAAAATCAGTTGAAAGAATGGAAGGAATATCGGGATGGTATCGATGTAGTATTGCGTGCGTGGGATACATATCGTCGCAGTGAAGAGGCGCGTATGCACATGCAGCAGTATAATAGTGAGCTCGCCTTGAGTCGTGATGAGTTCCTACGTCTTGATGAAGAAATAAAACGGGCTCGTGACAATATGCAATTATGGCAGGAAAAGGAAGCGGCATTGATGCCCGCTAACTTTAGTCCTGATAGCCCATTTGGAACTTACGGCCAAGATATTGAAGATCTTATTCAACAAGGTGCTAAATGGGAGCAATTACGCCGTGAGTGCGAAGAAGGCGATGCGTACATCCGTAAGGTTAGAGAACAATTAGAGTTTTCACGCACCTTACATTCTGCGTGGCGTCACGATGAGCCAATGGCAGAAGACATCAATTGGTTTGATGGAGAACGTTTGGCAAGTCGTTTGCGCACCGCAAAAGAACAACTTTTACATTGGCAAGACCGCAAACCTGCAGAGGCTATCGATGAGGTGCCGACCGTGAACCTTGAAGGTGCAACTTTACCTAACTTTAGTGAAGAAGAATTAGCTAAAAAAGAATATTTAGAACGTGAATTAGATCGTATCTTAATGGATATAGATCAAGTAGAGGCTAGACTAGAGGCTAGACGGAATAGTTATGGTTCAGACGCACAGCCCACAATTCTGCCAAAATGGCTACAACGCATTAGTGGTATAGGTGCTGTTATAGCTGTATTGGTAGTATTAGCAGGCCTGTTGGTTCTTGAATCTGCATTATATACTATAGGTGGTTTTATTTTCTTGATTCTATCTATGGGGCTATTCTGGTATGCTACCTGGAGGCTTCATAATGGTAACTCTGATGTGTCTAAATTAAACTATGAGTTACAAATTTTATCTTCCCGTAAATCTGATGTAGAACATCAGCTAGAGGCTTTGATCAAGGCTGCTACACCTACAGTGAGCCCTGTACCATCCTTAGAAGGAGAGGCACATCTTGAGCGTTGGATTCAGGAAGGGCATACCTTACAAGGTATTTATGATGAAGCCCTCGCAGCATGGCAAAACTGGTTACCGCAAGGGGCGGCTAAGAGTCTCGATGAAGATGATTTCTTTGGTCTCAAACATGAATATGATCAATATCATGAGCAACTACGTACTATAGAAGGCTATGAAAAGCGTTTAGCGGAGCATAAAGAAGGTCTACGCATTATTGAAGACCAAGCGATGGCTTTGTGGTATAACCTTGGAATAGAGTCACCAGTATCTCCTACGGAATTAAAACGTATTTATAATCAATATAAGAACTTTCAACAAAATAAAATTGTATGGGAACAAAAGGAAGCACAACGTAAAAGCTTCCGCAATGAATACGATAATTGGCACCGCAAGGAAAAAGAACTACTCCTTCGCCAAAAAGAATTACTCCATAAAGCTGGTATGGAAAGTTCCAACGAGTATCGTCAACATCTTATCGATGAGGACCAATATAAACAGTGGCAAACTATTTACAAGCAAAGTCAGGTACAGCTGGATTTACTTGCTCCTGATGCGGAGAATAAAGACCTGTTCTATCGTCGTTTGCGAGAAGGCAACAAAGATAACTGGTTAGATGAATTGGCTCACTCTGAGCGTGAAATAGCCTCTATTGAAGATAAATTGGCTACCTTGTACGAGCGCCGTGGTCAAATCGTTGAAGCAATGCGTACACTTGGATCTGACCAGGAGCAACACCAAATGTTGCAAGAACGAGAGGCTTTACAAAGTGAATTAGAGTCTGCTCTCGAAGATTGGGCTACGCAAGTATTGATAAGCCATTGTATGGATAAGGCTCAACAATCGTATGAACAAGAAAAACAACCTCATATGTTAGAGCTTGCCTCCTCTTATGTTGAAAAACTAACTGGTGAGAGGTATACGCTTGATATTCTAGGCATTAATAAAGGGGTAGCACTTATCAACAATAATGGGGAACGACTAGAACTTAAATTTTGGTCTAGTGGCTTAGCTGATCAAGTGTACTTGTCATTACGACTCGCCCTAGCTAAGGTATTCTCTTATCAAGTGGAGTCCTTACCGATTATCTTGGACGATATTCTTGTGCGCTTTGACGAAAATCGTCAACGTAGTGCTTTAGAATTATTGGCTGAGCTTGGGAAAAATCAACAGATTTGGCTCTTTACTTGTCAACGCTCCGTATATGATATGGCTCAATCTATTATGGGCATCGATTGCCATAGATTGAGTCGTAGCTAAATGAATTTCAGACTTGAATTAAAGACTCAGTCAAATTAAAGTGGTAATGAAATAATAATCCCTGTGGAGGCATATGCTTTCACAGGGATTATTAGGGATTATTAAAGAATAAATAATGTAAGTGATTGTAACTAAAGTAACTGTTTTAGTTACACAAGTGTGTTAGTATACATTTAGAACGAAAGGGGTTGGGTACTTGAACACAGCATATTTGGACATGATCCAAGGGAGAAACCCGGGTGTAACGCCTGTGTGGTATATGCGACAAGCTGGTCGTAGTCAAGCGGAATACCGTAAAATTAAAGAAAAATATACTTTATTTGAAATTACAAAAGAACCTGAGCTATGTGCTCGCGTTACGGAATTACCTGTTAAGGAATACGGCGTCGATGCGGCGATTCTCTACAAAGATATTATGAGCCCCATGGTGGCTATGAATGTAAATGTAGAGCTCAAGGCTGGTGTGGGGCCTGTATTTAGCACGCCTATCCGCTCTATGGCTGATGTGGATAAATTAGAAACCTTTGATCCTACAAAGGTAGATTATATTGCGAAAACGATTACATTATTAACTTCTGGTATGCTCGACGTGCCGCTCATTGGTTTCTGCGGGGCACCGTTTACTATTGCGTCCTACCTTATCGAAGGGGGCCCAACAAAGAATTACAATAAGACTCGCGGTATGCTCATCGGTGCTCCAGATATGTGGAATGCATTGATGACAAAACTGGCGGACATGTCCATTGCGTACTTGTCTATGCAAGCCGAAGCGGGTGCTAATGCACTTCAAATCTTTGACTCTTGGGTAGGTGCTGTTAATGCAGACCAGTATAAACAAGGAATTTACCCTCATATGGAGCGGATCATAAAGACTGTGAAAGCTAAATACCCTCATTTGCCAATGGCCATGAATGGCGTTGGTACGGATCATTTGGTGTCTATTTGGTCTCACTTGCCTTTAGATGTCATTGCCCTTGATTGGCGTAGTTCCATTGTTATGGCAAACGAGCGTGGCGTAACACAAACGGTACAAGGTAACTTAGACCCGGCGTATTTGTTCGGAGACGAAAAAACATTGGCCCGCGAAGTCGATCGCATCTTGCTCGAAGGAGTTCGCTATGGTCGCCATATCTTCAATTTAGGTCATGGCGTATTCCCAGAGGCAGATCCTCAAAAACTTCATTGGCTTACTGACTATGTACATGAACGTAGTCGTGAACTTTGGGCTCAAGAGGGGTAAACTAGTGAACGTAGAAAAAAAAGGATTATTATTCCTGTCTTATGGTAGCCCTTCAAGTAAGGATGATTTAGTACCCTATATGACGAGTATTCGTCGTGGCCGTGTACCAACGGAAGCAGAGCTTACAAATCTCACTAAGCGTTATGATACAATCGGTCAATGGGAAAATGTTGAACTCCAAACTATGGCAGAGTGCCAATATAAAACCTTGCTTACTCTGTTGCCAATTATGCCTTCCGCTATTGGTTTTTTACATATGAAACCATCCATTGCAAATGCGGTTGACTCTTTAGTCCAGCATGGAGTGGAGCATATTATCGCTATTGTAACAGCTCCATTCTTTACCGCTCTCGGTACAGGGGCTTATGAAAAACAAGTGCAAGCAGCCATTTCAAACTATGATAATGTGACATTTGACTTTATCCGTTCCTGGTGGGACCAACCAACTTTCAATGAATACTGGGTAAAAGCACTTTCAAAGTGTGTGCATAATGCTAAAGATGTATTCGTTATTTTTAGTGCGCACAGTATACCTCTTATCAATAATCATGATGGCGATTCGTATGCGTTAGCTTTAGAGGAAAGCGCTAAAGAGATTGCTGAATATTGTAAATTACCGAACTGGACTGTGGCATGGCAAAGTGCGGCTCCTCATGGCCAATGGTTGGGCCCTACTGTAGAGGATGCAATCAATGAAGCTTTACAAACTGGTGCTACTCGCATTGCTTTTGTACCATTTGGATTTGTAAGCAATCACGTTGAGGTACTGTACGATAATGATGTGGAGTGTAAAGAACTCGTTGAAGCAAAGGGCGCAACATATATGCGTGCACCCATGCCAAATTGTAATGAAACATTTTTACAAGCAATGGCGAGTGCAATAATAGAAAGGATTCATTCGTGAACGTAACAATTGTGGGCGGTGGCTTAACAGGGCTAACAGCGGCTTATTATTTAGGTCATGCAAAGCCGGAATGGACCATTACTCTTTACGAACAAGCACCACGATTTGGTGGGAAAATACAAACGCAACGTGTGGATGACTTCGTAGTGGAACTCGGTCCTGACTCCTATTTGGGTCGTAAAACAGAAATGACAGATCTCGTGCATGATCTTGGGCTAGGGGATACCCTTGTGTCTAATGAAACAGGTCAAGCCTTTGTATATGATAAGGGCTCTATCCACCCAATTCCGGGCGGCTCCATCATGGGCATTCCTACGGAAATGATGCCCTTTGTGAAAGCAACACTCATTTCATGGCCTGGTAAATTGCGTGCTGGCCTAGATTATTTTAAGAAACCATACCAACTCGATAAAAATGGGGATGTATCCATTGGTCATTTTTTCAAATACCACTTAGGACAAGAAATGATGGATAAACTCATCGAGCCCCTATTAGCGGGTATCTATGGTGGCGATATTTATAAAATTAGCCTATTGTCGACATTCCCTCATTTTATTCAAGTAGAACAAAAATATGGGAACATGGTGAAAGGTATGATGGCTGCTAAGATGAGTCACTCCAAAGCCGGTGTCTCTAAGGCCGCCAAAGGGGCTGTTACTGAAGGTGATGTTCCTCGAGCTGGTAAAGGCACTATGACGGACCGTCAATTTGAAAGTCACGAAGCTAAGACTAGTCAAGATACTTCTGCTGGTAATAGTGTAAGCGGTTCTAGCCATGTGACAAAGACTAGTTCTAATCATCAGTCTGTTAAGGCGCAAGCGGATATGGAAAGTCGAAAGGGTACTGCTGCTCAATCTGGTATGTTCCGTCAATTGACAGGCGGCCTTGAAAGCGTGATTACCGCTATCGTCAAGGCCATGCCTAGTAATGTACACTTGCATACAGGTGCACTAGTTTCTGATATTCGATATATTGATGGTGTATATGCAATTGATGTAGTGAAGTCGTGTAACGATTCTTGTGGCTGTCAATCTACGGCAGACCATGTGATTATCACTACACCGCCGGCAACATATACTCAATGGTTCAAGGATGATGCGGGTTTTGATTTCTTGCGATCCATGGAGCAATCTAGTTGCGCCATTGCTATTATGGCCTTTGATAAAAGTACCTTTGATGGTGATTTAAAAGGATCGGGTCTGCTTATTACCCGTAATACGGATACACCTCTTACAGCGTGTACCATTCTTAATCAAAAATGGCCTCAAACTACCCCTGATGATAAGGTGGTTTTGCGCGTCTTTATTGGTAAGCCAGGTAATGATGTAGTAGAACGACTCAGTGAAGAGGAACTTTCAGAATTGGCAGTCAAAGAAATTCAGCATGTTATGAATTTTTCTGCCAAGCCAGAGTGGGTGCGCATCAATCGTCTCATTCACTGCATGCCTCAATATAATGTAGGCCATCGTGCAGGTATTAAAGTCGTACGTGAACATGTAGCCGAGCAGTATCCAAATCTACACCTCATCGGCACACCTTTTGATGGAATCGGGATCCCTGACGGTGTAAAACAAGCAAAAGAACTCGTAGAAAAACTTGTGAATGACAAGTAAAATAGTGACTTGCTTAAAAGAGTTAGTACAGTATTAAGCAACATAGGATTATCTCAGCCTAAAAGCAGCAATTTAGTCTTAACTAAAGAATATACTAATAAAAAATCTCAATAGAAACTAAATTGAAAAGACTCTATATGCTATAATAGTAAGTGGAGTCTTTTGATTTCCGTAATTATAGATATACATTATTATTTTGATATAATCACCATAGATAGGAGTGATCATAATGGGAAAAGCAATCCCTACAGTAGAAGGTTGGCATAGCCAACACATGGTATTTGCCATGGACTTCAGCGCATGGAACTGCTTTACAGCTGAAGAGAAAGCAGAAGCGCGCAACGAATTAAAAGCATTCTTAGCAGACCTTGAAGCTAAACATCAAGCTAAAGAAGGTAGCTATGCATTCTATGATTGTAATGGTGCAAAAGGGGATTTAATCCTATGGATCCTTGGTCCATCCCTTGAATACTTGGCACAAGTAGAACGCAAGTTCCGTCGCCTTGCTATTGCAAGTGTATTGGTACAAACTTACTCCTATACATCTGTAACAGAAGTAAGCACCTATGTTAAGGCTAAACTTGATACAGAAGAAGTTAACCAAAAACTTTACCCTCATGTACCTCGCGATAAATACATCTGCTTCTACAACATGACTAAAAAACGTGAAGGTGCAGATAACTGGTTCATGCTACCACCGCAAGAGCGCGGTGCTTTGATGAAAGCTCACGGTGAACTTGGTAAAACATACTTGGATGTATTATCTGAATTCACTACTGGTGGCTGTGGCCTAGACGACTGGGAATGGGGTATTACTATCTTTAGTAACGACGACATCCAATTCAAAAAAATCGTATACGATATGCGCTTCGAAGAAGCCAGTGCAAAATACGGCATCTTCAGCGACTTCTACGTTGGTACCATCATCGACGATGCACTACTAGAAGAAATCTTTGGATAATAAAAGGGACTGCTTGGCAGTCCCTTTTTGTTATTATTTAATTCATATATATAGATAAATAACTACTTATTGTATCGTATGTTTGTTCAGATTATAATGTTCTTAAGGTAGTCAGCGAGGTTGGGTCTCTCTTCGTTATAGAAGGGGGTGAGCTTATGAGTGACTTTGAACTTATTACAGT
>OGJS01001125.1_pt1 | contig 12737 bp, 8 predicted proteins | sample 1572241 | NCBI WGS metagenome assembly OGJS01 (sample SAMEA2582145, study PRJEB24529) | metagenome | biome: Human gut stool | place: China | collected 2011 | reverse complement strand
TTCGCTATTTAATTTTTTTTCATTTATATACAATACTACCTTATCTAATGTTATTGCTGCATAAGCTAAATTCACTGGATTATTTTTTACATCATTCCCTCTTATATTAAATATCCAAGCAATATCATCTAAAGAAGTTATAATGTTTATATCACAATTCTCTTTCTCAAGAGATTCTCTTATTCTATTTAATTTACTTTCAGTACCTTCTCCTGAATATTTCTCTTCTAAAATAAATGCTTGGCTCTCTGGTAAAGTAGGTCTATTCTCCCATAGTTCTCCTACTAAATCGAATTCTCCTACTATTTTAATATTTTTTTCTTTGCACTGCTTTTCTAAATCTAAAATAGTCCTTGTAGCTATAACTTTACCGTCAAATCCTAGTGTTTCTTCTTTTCCAATATTTTTCACAATATACTCTATAAAAGTAGGAACTCCTTCTTCTCCCATTTTAAAAAGTTTAATTCCACTTCCTACTAACTGTTTTTCTGCTTGAATAAAATATCTTCCATCAGTCCAAAGTCCAACCTCTTTTTCTGATACTACAACAGTTCCTGCAGAACCTGTAAATCCTGATATCCATTCTCTTCCCTTAAAATACTCTCCCACATACTCACTTTGATGATAATCTGAAGATGGAATAACGTAATAATCTATTCCCCTTTCTTTCATTAATTTTTTTAATTTTACAATTCTCTCTGCAACTTCCACAGTATCACCTCTTTTTATTCTACTGTAACAGATTTTGCCAGGTTTCTTGGTTTATCTACATCCAATCCTTTCTCTACTGCTGTATAGTAAGCTAACAACTGCAAAACTATATTAGCTACAGTTGGTGCTAGTATATCTTCTATATTTTCAATAGTTATAATCTCATCTGAAATCTCTGCTACATTTTTATATTTTTCCTTTGTTAAAGTTATAACATATGCTCCTCTTGCCTTAACTTCTTTTATATTAGATATCATCTTTTCTAACATATCCTCTTGAGTAGCTATAGCAACTACCATTGTTCCTTCTTCTATTAGAGCTATTGTTCCATGTTTTAACTCCCCTGCAGAAAAAGCTTCAGTATGAATATAAGTAATCTCCTTCATCTTTAAAGAACCTTCTCTTGCACATTTATCATCTATTCCTCTTCCTATAAAAAATCCATTCATTTTATTTTTTATTTTTTTAGCTACCTCTCTTACATTCTCCTTATTTTCTATAACCTTTTCCACTTCGTTTGATAATTTATGAAGCATATCAAGATAACTATTATAGAAATTAGATGTAATACTTCTTTTTCTCTCGCCAAAATAAAGAGCTAATAGATAAAATAAAGTAACTTGAGCAGTATAAGCCTTCGTTGAAGCAACAGATATCTCTGGGCCAGCTAAAGTATATATTACCATATCTGCCTCTCTTGAAATAGTAGACCCCAATACATTAGTTATAGCTAAAGTTTTAGCTCCCTTGCTCTTAGCCATTTTCATAGCCATAATTGTATCTAAAGTTTCTCCTGATTGACTAATAAAGATTACTAAACTTTTTTCATCAATGAAAGGATCGCTATATCTAAATTCTGAAGCTATATCCACATCTGTTTTTATTCCAGAAATTTTTTTAAAAAAATATGCTCCTTGTAATCCTGCATGATATTCAAGCAAGTTATCCCAACACTGGGAAATGCTATCAATGATGATAACTTCCATGCCTGCACCTTCACATATACCAATGGCTTCCATGTATGTTTCAGGTGTAAAATTATCACTTAGACTTAATACATTATAAGCACCTAAGTGAGCATAAAGGTCTGCACTTCCATGTTCACTGTCAATGATGGCTATCTTAGTCCAGTCATTGCATAAACCATAAGCTAAAAGTAATGCTGAATAGGTCTTACCTGAACCTGCACAGCCTTGTAGAGCAAGCTTAATCTTAGCCTGCTTCTTGGATGAAACTCTTAAGTTCAACATATCTGAATAGGGTTAATTGTTATACACAGTCTATAACGAAAAAAGGAAGCAAGTCCTAATAAACTTGCCTCCTTGAGGTCAACATTGACACCCATCATAGAGTTGCCAATGTCATAGCTCCACCTTCACCTCTCTGATGCAGCATATAAAACATGTCACCTGTATCAGGTGAACATACTTGAGAGATAACAGGATTGGTAACCTCTCCATTGATGAACTTGTCACTAACTGCACCAGTTTCACAGCCATAGACAAAGAAGCACTTACCTGTATGAGGATTTTGCTTGATTTCAATCTTGCTTACTCCCTTTTGAGCCTTGAACTCATTCACTGTCACTGTCTCTAAGAACTTTAACTTTTCCATAATCTTGTATTTTATTGTTGTGCAGACAGACCATTCTGCTGCTGTTGATTCAGTTGCTTTGGTGGGGTAATGAGCTTACTGTAATGAGCTCACTATGTGAATCCAATAATCCCCAATATGCACAGGGGGGATATTCCACTCTTAAGGTCTGGGGTGGGTGAAAAGGTGACTTAGAGTGCACTTGTAGATATCAAGTTTGCAGAAATTTAAAATAAAAATTAAAAATATCAGAGAGACTGTATATCAGATGACAGTAGGAATTGCTATATATTAGTTATATACATATAAAGCAATCCCCTGCCTTCTGGTGGGAAAACAAGGGATTGAGGATATAGTTGTGTATTCACTCTGGAATTATAATATAAGAGAAGTGAATACAAACTTTAGAATATGAATTCTTTACGCATGTCTTTAGCCGCGGGAATATGTTGCAACGGCTCTACATTTAGCCCAAAAGGGTTATAGCTAAGGATTTTATATGCACCTGTAGGAGTATTGTTTACTCTTTTAGTAGTTCTAGTAGAAAGTTTACAGAACTCTTTTAAAAATGGAATGGCTTGTCTTGAACTTAATTCTCCAAGCCCCAATAATCCAGATATGGTATTAAATCTTGCAGCTAATTCTTCTCCAGTGTAGGTTTCATTAAGTGGTAGATTTTGCCGCATTGTAACTTTTATTGAATGACTCTCTTCTAAAGCCCAAAATAGCACATAATTTCTTAGCTTTTTATACTCACTAGCTTTATTATATAGTACCAACTTATCTATTAGAGTTTCAAATGGAACATACTTGTGTAACTCAATAAAGTGCTCAAGGAATATTCTATTTGCTGAAGAACATTGTGTACGCAGGGTATTAGCAGTTCTTTCTCTACCTTCCAGAGTTGTCTCTTCTCGTAATAGCGTAATGAGCTCATCTCTTTGACTTTCATTTGATAATAGAGTTTGTGCATCTGTTTCTTCAATAACGGCATCTGTTATTCTTTCTTGTTCTTGGAGGTTTTGATATTCTATATTATGTCCTTCAACAATTAATTTGTCCATTAGATGGGGGGCTTGAGAATATAGATTTTTTAATAACTCAATTTGTATTCTTATATAATCTATATTGAAAAATGAAGGCATTAAATCTCCATGAATATCTTGCCTCAATATTTGAACAGGTTTAGTTCCATGATAACTTCTAGCTGTCTTTCTAATAAACTCTGTTGTATCAATTTCATTTCTAAATATATCTGTTGTAGGGAATTTATATTTTAGAGTTGAATATAACTTACCAAAGTGGATTAATTGTTTAGCATCTATTAATGCTTCATTGCATACATCATTTGGATTAAGGTTATTGGTACTTTCTTTGGTTGAGTAGATTATAGTCTCACTAAGTAAACCTTCTGAACTTCTACATCTACCTGCTATCTGTTGTAATTTGTCAACAGATAGCACTGTATGGAATTTCTTAGAATTGATAACAGTGATTAGATGGAATCTCTCTGTAATGTCAATACCAACAAAGTAGGTGCAAGTCATAAATGAAATCTTTTGGGGGAGTTGATTATCAGTGATATCACTGTAATGTTCCACAGTGGATTCATTCTTGGTACTGCATAGCATTGCACAATCTGTTTTCAACTCATCTGCAAGGCTATTAATAATATATCCACAGTTTGATATTGAATTATATGCTACCAATATTTTATCATTTGGATGAGTGGATATAATATCTTCAATACTCTTTTTGACTCGTATATTAGTGTCATCTGTATGAATTAATCTGATATTTCTGGGGAGAGGTTCATTAAATTCCACATTAATAACAGGTTCATCTTCTATTAATTTGTTGGAGAATCTACTGACAGTAGCAGAGACCAGACATCTTTGGGTTGGGGGAAACTGAAAATAATAGTCAATAACATCTTCCATTTCAGGTCTGTAGCTACAATCATATTGATATGAATCAATTTCATCTACCATGAGGAAGTAGTCATTGTAGTTTTCTTTTCCTATGATGTTTAATAAGCTTGGTAAACTATTAGCAACAACTATGAACTTCTTGTATTTAATGGATGAATCAGCAAGGTATGTGGGTATTTTAGGAGGATTGAATCCTGTGATTTTTCCACCTACATAAAGTATCTTGTACTTATTTTCATCTCCTTCAATTCTACTATTCACAGCTTTACTATAGGCTAATGTTCTTGTAGGAACAACTACAATACTATTTCTTGGAGAATCTAATTCAAGCGTTGTAGCTCCAACTCCAGTTCTATTTTTCTTGATTAACCCATAAGGAGAAGTTGTGAATACATCTTTTAGATGAGCATCATCTCTTGGCATCATAAAGCTAATTGATTCAATAACTTTATTTTTCTCTAGCCAATTTACTTTGCACTTCAAGTCTACATTTTCACAGTTTACATCTGCGCCATTAAGAGTCTGAACCATGGGTAGAGGGTCATCCTCAAATGAATGTGGGATTCCTGTGCAGTATAGTATTTCATATTTGCCATCAGAGAATTGATTATTGTCTGATATAATATTATGTAAAGTGTTCATGGTTATTATTTATTAGCAATAGTCAAAGGTAGTCTTTTGTATTCATTTCTCCTAATAAAAATAAAAATGAATACATGGGAATTTACTGGAGCATAAAGTATTTTAAAAGATTGTTCTCCTTGATGGCTATCCTACTAATGTGTCCTTTAAAATCTCTAGGATTCTCACTTCTAATGATATACTTATTCCTAGATGTTCTATCAGTAGCATACATATTCTTCAATAAGGCTACATATTTTCTAGGTTTCAGTGCTTTATGTAGATGGTATTGGACTATAGAAGTCAGCCTATCCTGTGTTTCACTTGCGGAATAGCTCTTATTTAAGGTAAAGCTCCTTCTTATAGCAACTTTGAATGGGTGTTCCTCATCAAGTGCCCAGTACATAACTGCATTATTAAGGTTCTTGAAAGCTATACTGTTACTTGTTCTAATCTCCCATAGCTGATGTAGCAAACTATCAAGGTCAACATATTTGTAGAGCTTAATGAATCTCTCTAAGAATATCTTTGTCCTGCTTCTACTTTGCCTAATGTATAAGTGCAAAGTATTGTCATTTAACTGCCCTGTAGTTGATAATACTTTAATGTTATCTATGGCTTCTTGAATGTAACTATCTGTCAACTTATTCTGTGCATCCTTATTGGTTTTCTCTATGATGTTTTGCTCTAGGGATACATCATAGTTCAGGGAGTTGCAGCTAATGATTTTAACCTGTTTACTTAATACTTCTTTCAGTGTTTCAGGCATAAAATATGAGGCATATAAGTCGGTTCTTTCAATGATGTAATCTATATTGAGGTAGGCAGGTACATTCTTTCCATATATATCCTTTCTAGTCAAGTTAATTAACTCATTCCCTGCAATTCTTTCCTGTGCTTTCTCTCTTATGGCTTCTTTGATTATTGCAAATAGTTCAGTCAAGGTATAATCCCCCTGTGAGATGGTATCTGCTGATTCAAGTACTTTGAGTACCTTTTGGGCTTTGTTTAATAGAGTGGCAGTGTACTTTTCCATACTTTCCATTACTGATACATATCCTAAGGTGTTATATATGATAGTTTCACTTAGTATTCCATTATCCTTTCTGCATCTACCATGTATTTGTGTCATTCTATCTAAGGTTAACATTGAGTGGCTTCTTCTTACATCTGATACAGTGATTAGATGGTAACTATCCTCTATATCTATACCAGTGAAGTAGCAACAGGTGGCAAAGTTAATCCTAGCAGGTAAGGTATTATTGTCCCCCAATTTAGGTGCAAAGTATTCTCCTGCTTCCTTTATGGATGCCTCACTACATAGGATAGCACATTCCTTTCTGGTTTCTTCATCTAGTGATGATATAATGTTTCTTATCTGGAGTATGGAGTTATAGGCAATGAACACCTTCTCTGTAGGATGGGAGATAACCTTTTCTATGACAGCCTGTGTGATATTGTCTGTATGTAGTAAGTCTATATTTCTATGGGTATTGTATTGCCATGTTATAGGAAATCTACATTCAGTCTTTAAGTGTGGATTGCTGAACTCCTTCATAGTAGCTGTTACCATACATCTGTTCTTTAATGGGAACATAAGGTAGTAGTCAATCACATTCTCCAATTGGGGTCTGAAGTTGTTGTCAGTCTGGAGAACATCAACCTCATCAATCATAAGGAAGTAGTCCTTGTAGTTTTTTCCTATGATACCTAATAGTCTACCTAGACTGTCTGCAACTACTAGAAGTTTCTTGTATCCATCTTTTGCTAGGTATTCCTCGATCTGCTGATTAGTTACCTTTTCCTTTTCACCTTTAATCTCACTACCTACATATAATGTATTAGGATGCTTTGAGTGTTTACCATAAGCCAGAGCCTTAGTAGGAAAGACTATGATTGAGTTTCTCTTTGAGTTTATCTCAAGGGTAGTAGCTCCAATGCCGGGTATCTTCTTGTCTATAATACCATGAGGCATCTTATCTATGAAGTCAGCCAGATTCCAGAAGGAGTCACCAACTTCTTCTCTTATTACTTCTGATGCTCTGCCAAATAGCAAGTTATCCAAACTAGTTATTACTGTATCTTGAGGTATGGTTTTAGTTTCTCCTACTTTCCCAGAGGATAATATCTCAATGTACTCTACAGGTGCATCATGTAAGTCACCATAAGTATTAGGTACTGTCTCTTCTAATTGGTTTTCAACTATGGAAGATTTAACCTCTTTAGAGTGCTCTTCTGATACAGGAGTAGTGCCTAATGTTATAACTTCTGACAGACTGGTCTTCTCATCAGGAATCTGGAGATTGTATAACTCATCTATGAAGCTACTATCAAGTCCTGCTATTTCCTTTGCCAGTTCATCTTCTATGCTCATGTCTCACTTAGTTTGTAATTAGTATATAGATTGTAAGTGAACAAATATACTAAAGAGCCTCCATAATTCAATCAATTACAGAGGTTCTTTTGTGTTAAACTTATTTCACTTCTGGACAAGATAACTCACTATGGTTACTAAATACATATTCAATCACCTTTCTGTTAGCTTCATTCTCTATCTTGAAGTCTCTTTCAATATAGATGTCAGTGACTTTCATAGCCTCATCAATATGATTCAAAGCAGCATGAACTGTATACTTGTCAATTCCTACCTTGTTAACAGCTAATGTAGCCCATGAGTGCCTTGCAGCATAGTACTCCAAATCATCAATTTTTAGTATCTTGCCAATCTGCTTTAACCCAAGATTGATGGCTCTGTTGAAGTTCTTGAAGGTAGAATAGAGGTGATAGAAGCAGAACACCTTCTTCTGGGTGTAATCTTCATACTTTCTCATTAAAGGTAATAGGATAGGAAGAATATCTACTTTCATTTTAGCCTTGTCAAGTCTCCTGTCTGTAGTCTTAGTCCTGTAATAAGTAATTGAACCACCTTCCATTTCAGTACAGTTGTACAAGTCAGCAGAGTTTATCCCTATTAGGCAGAAGGAGAGAATGAAACAATCCTTGGCTAAGTTAAAAGGACACAACCTTTCCCTACCATTGGTATTGATGATATAAGGCAGTTCCCATATCTTCTTGATTAACTCTACTGATAATGCTCTCTTCCTAGTTGCTTCTTGCTTTGGTATCTCCAAATTCTCAAAAGGTGAATTAGGTATTCTAATGACATTCCTGTCATAGTCATTATACTTCTTCTTGGCTTCATTGAATAGATGTCTGATACTCCCCATGTATAAAGATACCATTCTGTTGGAAGGTATTCTCTTGCCTTTCTTCTGGAGTTCTGCCACCTGTTTAGCCCTTTTCTTGTGAAGGTATTCCATGAACTCCATCATCAACAATTTGGTAACTTGGTTGGTATTCAGTTTATCCTTTCCTAAGAAGGCAATGAAGGTATTAAGGGTAGTTTGATAATTCCTCTTACCTTTGACCTCTGTAGTTGTTAACCAGTCTTTGCAGAACTGGATAAAGTCAATAGGAGTATTCTTCTCCTTCTCTTTTTGGATATAATCAATTATATCACTTAAGGTTAAATTGGAAGCCTCTAATGGAAGCCCCATGCATAACTCTTCATAGTATCTGACTAATTTGTCAGCTTCCTTGATGTACTTTAGATTCTTTAACTTGAAGTCCTTAGTCAGGTCTTCTGTTCTTACAAAGATATGAGTAGCCAACCTCTTAACCTCTCTGTTATAGGTTACTCTAATCTTCACATTGAAAGTTCCACCAACTTTCATTTCATTCTTTCTGATTTCTACCTTGAATGTCAGCATGTTAGGTATTGTAATTTTCCACCAACAATTAGCCAACAATTGGACTTAAACAGGTTATTTTATGCCAGATTTAGCACCTGAATGATACCCCACTACCAAAGAGAAAGTCCTCATAAGTATTTAACTTACAAGGACTTCTCTCTGGGTGGAAGACCGGACTCGAACCGGCGACATTCAGAACCACAATCTGACGCTCTAACCAACTGAACTACATCCACCATGTTTGCGTTTCTCTAACGCGGTGCAAAGATAGATATTATCTTCTAATCTCCAAAAGATTCTGCTATTTTTTTTCGAAAAAAGTATATTCTTTTATTCCCCGATTGTGCTTGCTGAAAAGGGTTCGCGCATCATTTACAAAGATTTTCAGAGAGTTACGTGCTTGTAAAGGAATTGAATCAATCGGCAAATTGACTGGGAGCAATTGATGATTTTTTTTTCCTGATTGAATGGGACGGGCTGTCCATACCAAACTATAATCACAATTATTGAGGCGGACAGTGCTGTCTTTTACTAATTCCATTCTTACCATCAGTCCTCCGTCAGTGCGGCGGGCGGACATATTGGAAATATAATTTCCCAGCGAATAGACTACGAGATGTTTGTCATTCGTCAGGCTGTCTGTGCGAACTTCGATGGGCTGAACTACGTGAGGATGGGAGCCGATGATATGGTTTACTCCTTTTTCAATCAGCCAGTCGGCGAGGAATTTTTGCTCTTTGTCCGGGAGTGACTGGTATTCGATTCCCCAATGCATACAAGCTATGATGGCATCCGGCTTCATTGCTTTACTCTCTTCAATATCTTTGGCGATGATGGCTGTATCGATATAGTTCACGATATTAGGAGGGGTAACGGGGATGCCGTTTGTTCCATACGTGTAGTTGAGCAGGGCGATGCGGAATCCGTTCTTTTCTAATAAAAGAGGATATTTCTTTTCGCGTTCATCAGCGTTGATATACGTGCCTGCGTGTGGAACCTTTAAAGAGTCTATTAATTGAATGGTTCTCTCCAGTCCGGATTTACCACGATCGAGACTGTGGTTGTTGGCAGTCACTAAAACATTGAAACCTGCATCGTGAATTGCGGTCAGAAATTCGTCCGGCGCGCTGAAAGCAGGATAACCTTTGTAAGGTTTGCCTCCTAATGTCACTTCCAGGTTGGCGATGGAGAGGTCGGCTTTCTTTATTTCTTCTTTGACATACGCAAAGCATGTGGAGTAATCATAGCCGGTTGATGTTCGTGCAGCGTTGATTTGTCCCTGATGTTGCATGAGGTCACCTACGAAAAGGAGGCGTAGGGTGTCGGTGGGGAAGATGCTGTCGGAAAGGCTGTCCGACAGGGTGTCAATGATAGAATCTCTCTTTGCCTGCGACCGGGAGGTGCAGGACAAAGAGAGAAGCAAAATCATCAGAAACAGGGTATGTCTCATTGATAAATAGCTTTCTTACCAGCTAAGAGTGTATTTTTCATTAACGATACAATCGTCATTGGTCCAACACCGCCCGGTACGGGAGTGATGAATGAGCATTTCGGTGCAACTTCGTCAAACTTCACGTCGCCGGTCAGTTTAAAACCTGATTTCTTGGTTGCATCCGGCACACGGGTAGTACCTACGTCAATAACTACCGCGCCTTCTTTCACCATTTCGGCTTTTACAAAGTTCGGTTGTCCCAAAGCAGCGATAATAATATCAGCTTCCTGACATTCTTTTACCAGGTCTCTGCTACGGCTGTGGCATACGGTTACTGTGGCATCGCCCGGATAGGCTTTCTGCATCATCAGGGCAGCCATCGGTTTGCCGACAATATTGCTGCGTCCGAGTACGACGCACTTTTTTCCGGAAGTTTCTATGTTATAACGTTTCAACAATTCGAGGATGCCGTTGGGAGTAGCGGATACATAACACGGAAGCCCGATGGACATACGGCCTACGTTGATCGGATGGAAACCGTCTACGTCTTTACGGTAATCAATTGTTTCGATTACTTTCTGTTCGGAGATATGCTTGGGTAAGGGAAGTTGTACGATAAAGCCGTCCACGTCGTTGTCTTCGTTTAGTTCACGTACTTTGGCAAGCAGTTCTTCTTCGGTCACGTCACTTTCATAACGGATGAGGGAAGACTTGAATCCACATACTTCACAGGCTTTTACTTTGGCAGCTACATACGTTTCGCTCCCTCCATCGTGGCCAACAAGGATAGCAGCCAGATGAGGACGTTTGCCACCGTGGGCTACAATTTCTGCCACTTCAGCTGCAATCTCTTGCTTTACTTGCTCGGAAATGGCTTTTCCATCTATAAGGGTCATGTTCAATAGTATTTTGGTGATGGGCAAAAGTAAAATAAATAACTGAATCAGCCAAAAGGAATTCATTTTTTGTCAATAGCCGATTTATAGATTATTAATGGAGCGAAAAGCTTGGGGAAGAGGAACGGGTATTTCATCAAAATAACGGTTATATGTGAAACTCACTCACTTTTTATTTGAAATCGGTTTGATTGGAACTTTTTTGTGAATTAATGGTACGAAAAAAGGAGAAAGCCATAGCTCTCTCCTTATATACTGGTTTTGTTTCAATCTGCTTTATGATTAACGAACCAAGGTCACAAAATAAAAACACCAAAGTCAAACGTTTACTCCTTAGGAGATTAGCGTTTCATTTTTGGTATCATTTTACCCATCTTGCTGCCAGTTACCATTTTCATCATTTTACGGGTCTGATCAAATTGTTTCAGCAGGCGGTTTACTTCCTGAATAGTTGTACCACTACCTTTTGCGATGCGGGTACGGCGTGAACCATTCAGTATTTCCGGATTGGAACGTTCTGCAGGAGTCATAGAGTGAATGATGGCTTCAATGCTCTTGAAAGCATTGTCGTCAATATCAATATCTTTGATTGCTTTTCCTACTCCCGGAATCATGGAAGCGAGGTCTTTCAGATTACCCATTTTCTTGATTTGTGCAATCTGGCTAAGGAAGTCGTTGAAGTCGAATTGGTTTTTGGCAATTTTCTTCTGTAAGCGTTTGGCTTCTTCTTCATCGTATTGTTCCTGTGCGCGTTCTACCAATGAAACGATGTCACCCATACCGAGAATACGGTCGGCCATACGTGAGGGATGGAACTGGTCGATGGCATCCAGCTTTTCACCGGTACCTACAAACTTGATGGGCTTGTTTACCACCGAACGGATAGAAAGGGCGGCACCACCGCGGGTATCACCATCCAGTTTGGTCAATACTACACCATTGAAGTCGAGCCGTTCGTTGAATTCCTTAGCGGTATTCACTGCATCCTGACCGGTCATTGAATCCACTACGAACAGAATCTCGTCCGGATTGATGGCCTTCTTGATGGCGGCAATCTCGTTCATCATCTCCTCATCCACTGCCAGACGACCGGCTGTATCGACAATTACAAGGTCGTAACCTTTGGCTTTGGCTTCTTGGATGGCATTTTGGGCAATGGCTACCGGATTTTTGCTGTCCGGTTCCGAGTACATCGGTACGTCAATCTGTTCAGCCAGTACACGCAACTGCTCGATAGCGACAGGACGGTACACGTCACAAGCCACCAATAACGGCTTTTTGTTCTTCTTGCTCTTCAGCATGCGGGCCAGCTTTCCGGAGAAAGTTGTTTTACCGGAGCCTTGCAAACCGGACATTAGGATAATGGCAGGCTTGGAGTCGAGGTTTATTTCAGAAGTCTCGCCGCCCATGAGCTGGGTCAGTTCATCGTGTACGATTTTTACCATCAGCTGGCTGGGCTTAACGGCTGTCAGCACGTTTTGTCCCAAGGCTTTTTCCTTAACGGTATCGGTGAAGTTTTTGGCTACCTTATAGTTCACGTCGGCATCCAAAAGTGCCTTACGTACGTCTTTCAGGGTTTCCGCAACATTGATTTCGGTGATTTTGCCCTCACCTTTCAAAATTTTAAACGACCTTTCAAGTCTCTCGCTTAAATTATCGAACATAGTATCTAATTACAATTACTAAATTACAAATTACTCTTATTGAGGCGCAAAAGTACAAAAAATACCTGTAACTGCCTTCTTTTAAGGACAGAATATTATTACGGTTTTGCGGCAGATTGCCCTGAAGCATAAAATAT
>OGJS01001124.1_pt1 | contig 12740 bp, 15 predicted proteins | sample 1572241 | NCBI WGS metagenome assembly OGJS01 (sample SAMEA2582145, study PRJEB24529) | metagenome | biome: Human gut stool | place: China | collected 2011 | reverse complement strand
CTTGTCCGCCGGGCTGACGGCTTGCCCAGAAACAAGTTTGCTCTGTCCGCCGGGCTGACGACTGCCCTAAAAAGTAGTTTGTTGTGTCCGCCCAGCGGATACCCTTTTTAGAGATAATTCTGTTTATTGCTTCATTGCATTTTTCTAAAAAATGAGATGATAGCTTGAATTGCACTAGTCGTATACCTCAAATAAAGAAACCTCAGCAGTTTTCGTCGCCTGCTGAGGTTATTTTCGCTTGATAAGGTATTGGACGGCTTTCTCTAGTCGCTCTTTTTGTGCTTCGGGGTCGTCCAAAGGGTGATTGAGACATTCAGTGAGATTTTCAGTAATCATCAACTCAATGACCCGCTCGACACTAGAGCGAACAGCGGTTAATTGGGTGATAATGTCCGCACAGTCGCGCTCTTCCTCTATCATTTTTTGAATGCCGCGCAGTTGTCCTTCGGAGCGTTTCAGCCGCGTAATAAGCTTTGAATTTGCCATGTCCTTGTCCTCAGTTTATTTTTTTACATTATATCTTGAATAGACCTCTTTGTCAAAGTTCTCGCTCCGCCCTTTTCATGGTATAATGAGAGGGTTAAGGAGAGAAATGATGAATATTATTAAAAGAACGGTTTTAATGGAAAAAGAGTGTCAGCAGATGCTAGCTGTCACAAAATCTTGTCATCAGTTAGACGGAACCTATCGCACGCCCTCTATTTAGATAATATTTACAATGCTAATAAAGATATGCCAGCTTTTTTCTTGGCGTATGAGGGAATTAAGTTGCTAGGTTATTTAGCTGTTTATGCCGATGAACCAAGGCAAGCAGAGATTTCACTCTATGTGATGCCTGCTCATCGCCATAAAGGCGTTGTTCGTGCTTTACTAAAAGAGATTGCAGCTTTGGCTAAGCAATATGATTTATCTGAGGTTAACTATGTGACAGAGACAGCTTTTTTGACAAAGCAGACGCATTTTTTGGCACATTTTCAATTTCACATAACAGATGCTGAGTTGTGGCTGGAGCAGCCACGCAGGCAATTTGCTTTAGAAAAGAGAGCGGGTTTAGAAGTTGTTTTGGCAGATTTGAACTTGGTCGAAGAGATTGCAACTTTCCAAGCGCAAGCGTTTGGAAATCCTTTAGAAAGTAGCCGTACTTACGCGCGAGAAGTTATTCTAAATCATGAAACGTTACTATATGTCTTAAAAAAAGAGGGGCGAGTCATCGCTTCCTGCTCTGTTGATACGAGCACCAATTCTAATTATTTCTTTGGTTTAGCAGTTAAGAAAGAACTGAGTGGGCAAGGATTGGGTTCTTATTTCATGCTGGCAGTGATGAATGACTTGTATCAGCGGAATGACTTGAAATTCCAAATTGTGGTTGACAAGGAAAATATAGGCGCTTATAAACTTTGCCAACGATTAGGATTTCAGGCAATGACAGAAGTCGTCTATGTCAGAAAGTAAATGGAGGTTAACATGTGTCAAGAATGTTATTCTAGGGAAAGTAGAAGAACGCCTTTACTGAATCCTTTGGATTGTTTGCAACACCACAGGCAGTATATTTGCGGAATATGTGGGCGGGTGTATCTGCATTGAAAAAGATCCAAAGAGAGGATTGCAAAGGTGGCATTTTCCGTTTAAATCATTAGAAATAGCAAAGCTATACTTGCGAACCGCTGATTATACGATGAAAAAGCCATGCGGTATTTATGAAATAGAAAATAGCAAGGGAAGGCTGTCTTATAAAATTTTTGCGGCAAGAGAAGATTTACAAGTATTTTTAAAAAAGAATAAGGATAAAACATGCCCATTGCTGGCACCTGTTTTTACCGTTCATGAATACAAAGAGTATCCCAATACAGAAGTGCGAAAATTGACGGCTGATGAGATAAGCCACTACATGAATGAAAGAACTTGAATGTCGCTTGTAGCAGCCAAAAACAACTTGTTTTATCTGCTTTATTAGGAAGATATGAAAGAAGCGACGACTGGATTTCATGGGTGTATGACGGTTTAGTTATGCCTTGATTTATGGTATAATGATAAAACACTTGAAAGAGGATAAAAGGATGAATATTCAACAACTGCGCTATGTTGTAGCCATTGCCAATAGTGGCACCTTTCGTGAAGCCGCTGAGAAAATGTATGTCAGCCAGCCTAGTTTATCCATTGCGGTTCGAGAATTAGAAAAAGAACTGGGTTTTAAAGTATTTCGCAGAACGAGTAGCGGTACATTTCTGACACGTCGAGGGATGGAATTTTACGAAAAAGCTCAAGAATTGGTTAAAGGATTTGATATCTTTCAAAATCAGTATGCCAATCCAGAGGAAGAAAAAGCAGAATTTTCCATTGCCAGCCAGCACTATGATTTCTTGCCGCCTCTGATAACAGAATTTGCCAAACGCTATCCAAAAGATAAGAATTTCCGAATTTTTGAATCTACTACGGTGCAGATTTTAAACGAAGTAGCACAAGGACACAGCGAGATTGGCATTATCTATCTGAACAATCAAAATACCAAGGGAATGATGCAGCGGATGGATAAATTGGGGCTGGAAGTGGTAGATTTGATTCCTTTTCAGACACACATTTATCTGCGAGCAGACCATCCTTTAGCAGAGAAAGATGAGTTGGTCATGGACGATTTGGTAGATTTGCCGACGGTTCGTTTTACACAGGAAAAGGACGAATATCTCTATTATTCAGAGAATTTCGTGGACACTAGTGCTAGTTCGCAGATGTTTAATGTGACGGACCGTGCCACTTTAAATGGTATTTTGGAGCGGACAGATGCTTATGCGACAGGCTCTGGATTTTTGGATAGCAATAGTGTAAACGGCATTACGGTGATTCGGTTAAAAGACAATTTGGAAAACCGCATGGTATATGTCAAACGCGAAGATGTAGAATTGTCTCCAGTCGGCGCTGCTTTTGTTGCTGTGATGGAAGAATATTTTGCAAAAAGAGGTAAAAAATGAAACGAAAAGTGACCGTGCCGATTGTGATTGTAGTCTTGATTGCGCTGGATCAATGGGTCAAGTTTGAAATTGTCAAAAACATTCAATTAGGCGAAGTAAAGCCTTTCATTCCAAAGATTGTGAGTTTGACTTATTTGCGAAATACAGGAGCGGCATTTTCAATTCTGGAAAACCAGCAATGGTTGTTTGCTGTAATTACTTTAGTGGTGATTGGCGCTGCTATCTGGTATTTGAGCAAGCACATCAAAGGTTCTGTCTGGCTGCTGTCTGCTTTGTGCTTGATTATTGCAGGGGGAATTGGAAATTTTATTGACCGCATGCGCCAAGGTTTTGTCGTGGATATGTTTCAGCTCGATTTTATCAATTTTGCAATTTTTAATGTTGCGGATAGTTATCTGACGATTGGTGTGCTTGTGCTGATAGTGATGATGTTAAAGGAAGAGGGCAATGCAAGTTAAAGTAGAGATTGGCGGTGTACGGTTGGACAAGGCGGTTGCTGATTTGACACCATTATCCCGCAGCCATGCCAATGAACAAATCAAAAATGGACAAATCTTAGTCAACGGACAAGTGAAGAAAGCCAAGTATGCTGTCAAGGCAGGCGACGTGATTACTTATGAATTGCTCGAACCAGAAGCGCTGGAGTATGTTGCAGAAAATCTGCCGCTAGATATTGTTTATCAGGATGAAGATGTCGCAGTGGTGAACAAGGCTCAAGGTATGGTGGTGCATCCAAGTGCAGGGCATACGAGTGGAACACTGGTCAATGCGCTGATGTACCATATCAAGGATTTGTCCGGTATCAATGGTGTTTTGCGCCCTGGAATTGTCCATCGGATTGACAAAGATACATCAGGATTGTTGATGATTGCCAAGAACGATGATGCGCATATCAAGCTCGCTGAGGAATTAAAAGATAAAAAATCCCTGCGGAAGTATTGGGCGATTGTACATGGTAATCTGCCGAATGACAGAGGCGTTATTGAAGCACCGATTGGACGCAGTGAAAAAGATAGAAAAAAACAAGCTGTAACGGCAAAAGGAAAGCCAGCTGTTACACGTTTCCATGTTTTAGAACGTTTTGGCAATTATACGCTGGTGGAGTTGCAACTGGAAACAGGTCGTACACATCAAATTCGTGTGCACATGGCTTATATTGGTCATCCAGTGGCAGGTGATGAAGTATATGGACCACGTAAAACGCTAAAAGGGCACGGTCAATTTTTACATGCCAGAACGCTTGGATTTACTCATCCTAAGACGGGAGAAGTCATGGAATTTACAGCAGAAGCGCCAGCTATTTTCCAAGAAACACTAGAGAAATTGAGAAAAGGAATGGAGTGAGAGAATATCTCTTTCTGCTTCATTTCTTTTTTATTTTGCTCGAAATTTTGGTATAATAATGCAATATATCAGCTTTGGAGAGGGTTATGAAATATAAACGAATTGTATGTAAAGTCGGTACCAGTTCTTTAACAAATGAGGATGGAAGTTTATCGAGAGCGAAAGTGAAAGTGATCACCCAGCAGTTAGCCATGCTACATGAAGCAGGGAACGAGGTGATTTTAGTCTCATCAGGAGCAATAGCAGCAGGTTTCTCATCTTTGGGCTTTAAGAAACGCCCGACAAAAATTGCAGACAAGCAAGCATCCGCAGCGGTAGGTCAGGGCTTGCTGTTAGAAGAATACACGACGAATCTGCTATTGAAAAAGATTGTCTCGGCTCAGATTTTATTAACACAAGATGATTTTGCGGATAAACGGCGCTATAAAAATGCACATCAGGCGATTTCTGTCTTACTTAACCGAGGAGCCATTCCGATTATCAATGAAAATGATACGGTTTCCATTGCTGAGTTGAAAGTCGGTGACAATGATACATTGAGCGCTCAGGTTGCGTCTATGGTGCAAGCAGATTTGTTAGTTTTATTAACAGATGTTGACGGGCTTTATACGGCAAATCCAGTCAATCATCCTGATGCCAAGCGCCTTGATTTGGTAGAGGAGATTACGACAGATTTGCTTGAAATGGCAGGTGGAGCAGGCTCTTCTAATGGAACAGGTGGTATGCTGACCAAGCTAAAAGCGGCAACGATTGCCACTATGGCAGGGGTTCCTGTTTACATTTGCTCTTCTTTGAAAGAGCAACCCCTCATCGAAGCCGCAGAAAATCAGGGAAATGGCACATTTTTTACTGCTTCAGCCAAAAATATGAAAACGCAAAAACAATGGTTGGCTTTTTACGCTACCAGTCAAGGTTCTATCTGGGTGGATAGAGGAGCAAGCACAGCATTGAGTGAGCAAGGCAAGAGCTTACTTGTTTCAGGAATTTCAAAAATGTCAGGACACTTTTCTTATGATGATATTGTGACCGTCTATGAAAAGGACACAGAGCGCATTTTAGGAAAAGGACGTGTTCGTTTTGGGCAGTCAGCTTTGCAAGATATGCTGAAAGCCAATAAACCAAAGGGAGTGGTAATTCACCGAGACCATTGGATTTCACTAACGCCTGAATTGGAATTATTATTGTCAGAATTTTAAGAGGAAGTAGGATATGAATAGTACACAAGGCTTACTAGAGAAAATCAAGCAAGCAAAAAAATCAATTAACACAGCTTCAACGGCTGAGAAAAATAAAGCTCTGTCTTTGATGGCTGATTATTTAGAAGCAGCTACGGACGCAATTTTGATAGCCAATGCGGAAGATATGACAGCAGCAAGAGGTCATATTTCTGAGGTCATGTTGGATCGTCTGTATTTAGATGCCAATCGCATCAAAGACATGGCAACTGGTATTCGTCAAGTGATTGCGTTGCCAGATCCCGTTGGAGACATCTTAGAAGTCTCTCATTTGGAAAATGGACTAGAAATCATTAAAAAGCGGGTAGCTCTTGGAGTGATTGGAATTATCTATGAAAGTCGTCCAAATGTGACATCTGATGCAGCCGCATTAGCCATTAAGAGCGGGAATGCAGTTATCCTTCGTAGTGGAAAAGAGGCACACAAAACAGCAGCTGCCATTGTTTCCGCGCTAAAGGCGGCACTTCGTCAGACCGCGATTTCAGATGATTGCTTGCAGTTGGTGTCAGATACCAGTCGTGAAAGTGCTCAAATCTTGATGAAAGCAAAAGGCTATTTGGATTTGCTAATTCCTCGTGGGGGCGCGGGGCTGATTCAAGCGGTCGTTGAAAATGCGACCGTTCCTGTTATTGAGACTGGTACGGGGATTGTTCATATCTATGTTGATAAGGACGCCAATCAAGAAATGGCACTAGATATCATTGACAACGCTAAAACCAGTCGTCCTTCGGTCTGCAATGCAATGGAAGTTTGTCTGGTTCATAAAGAAATTGCTTCTCAGTTTCTCCCAACATTAGAAGAACGCTTAGTAACTGTTCGTAAAGCGCGTGGGGTAGTACCTGTTCAACTTCGATTGGATGAAACAGCTCACTCTTTCATCTCAGGGGAAATAGCAGAGCCTAGAGACTTTGATAGCGAATTTTCAGATTACATCATGGCTGTAAAGGTAGTGGATTCTTTGGAAGAAGCTATCACACATATTGAGCAACACAGCACACATCATTCAGATGCCATTATTACCAACAATGCCACCAGCGCAGCGATTTTTACAGAGCAGGTTGATAGTGCAGCAGTCTATGTCAATGCTTCCACACGTTTCACAGACGGTGGAGAATTTGGTTTAGGCTGTGAAATGGGGATTTCTACTCAGAAATTACACGCACGCGGTCCGATGGGCTTAAAAGAATTAACGAGTTATAAATATGTTGTGCAAGGTTCAGGACAGATTAGGGAGTAAAAACATGAAAATTGGATTTATTGGCTTAGGAAATATGGGTGGCAGTTTAGCACGTGTAGTGGCTGGGCAAAAAAATCATCAAATCCTGCTCGCAAATCGAAGCCCAGAAAAAGCAAAGCAGATTGCGCATGAAGTGGGGGGCGAACCTGTCACGAATGAAGTCGTCTTTGAGCAAGCAAATGTGATTTTCTTGGGTGTGAAACCCACTCAATTTGCGGATTTGTTGCAAGAATACCATGCTATTTTAGAAAAGCGCAGCTCTGTTTTATTCATTTCTATGGCTGCTGGCTTGACCTTGCAGCAGTTAGAAGCTTTTGTTCCTACACAACATCGGTTGATCCGGATAATGCCCAATACACCTGTTACAGTTGGTGACGGTGTTATCAGCTATGTTTTATCAGATAAAGCAACAGAGCAGGATGAACACTTGTTGTGTGAACTATTGGATCCTGCCGGTTTGTTGGTTCATTTAAAGGAGCAGCAGTTAGATGCGGCAACTGCTGTGGCTGGATGTGGTCCTGCGTTTGTTTATCTCTTTTTGGAAGCATTAGCTGACGCAGGAGTACAAACTGGCTTACCACGAGACTTAGCTCTGCAATTAGCAAATCAAACCCTTTTAGGAGCAGCAGCATTAGCCAAAGAAAGTGGTCAACACCCTGCTGTTCTCAAAGATCAGGTTTGCAGCCCAGCAGGCTCAACGATTGCAGGAGTGGCGAGTCTTGAAGCAGATGCTTTCAGAGGAAACATTATCAAAGCCGTTGCTGCGTCTTATAAACGCACTCAGAAACTAGGCAAATGACATAGATGGTTTGCAATGATTGAAGCATTTTATGACATCAAAAAAATTTATAATAGAAAATCAAATGATTCTTTATACTTTGTAAAAATCTCCAACTTCAAAGTGTATGGCGCAATAAATCAACAACATGGCAGTTGATTGCTCAAGGTACTAGCAGATAGAAGTGAAGGTCGTTAAATCTTGTAATTTTCATTAAGTATTGAGCCAAAAAGTCTTTTAAAAATTATTCATTTTATCTCATTTGTCAAATTTTTTATTTTATAGTAAAATGGAAAAGCATGATAAATTCTAGGTGTGATGTCTAGAGATTAGTGAAGGAGAAGTATGAATCAATTACCAAATTGTCCAAAATGCAACTCAGAATATGTTTACGAAGACGGTTTGCTGTTAGTTTGCCCTGAATGTGCATTTGAATGGAATCCGGCAGAAGTCGTTGAAGAAGATGAGCGCATCAGAGCAATTGATGCAAATGGGAATCAGCTTGCGGACGGAGATACCGTCACTCTCATCAAAGATTTAAAGGTCAAAGGTGCTCCAAAGGATTTGAAACAAGGGACGCGCGTGAAAAATATTCGGATTGTAGAAGGAGACCACAATATTGACTGCAAGATTGATGGTTTTGGTGCGATGAAGCTCAAATCAGAGTTTGTCAAGAAAATCTGAGGTTGATGATGAAGCGAAATGTGATTTTTTATAGCCGCATGGTATTGTTTATGTTAGGATTTACAGGAGTTTACCTTGAAATCACAAAGCATGGTGGCTTAGGAATGCTGATGTACTACACGGTTTTATCTAACATGATTGTCACAGCTTTTACGGCCTATTTGCTTTATCTAATGGCGCGTTCTGAACATCGTTGGCAAACACAGTCGCTGTTTCGGCTAAAAGGCGGAGTGACCATGTGTATCATGATTACATGCGTCATTTATCATTTTATGTTGGCACCGCTTGCAACTGATTTTTATCGACTTGAAAATTTCCTTTGTCATTACATTGTGCCACTATGGTTTTTAGCAGATACCTTGTTGTTTGATAAACGCTCACAATATCGTTGGTTTGACCCGATTGCTTGGACGAGTGTGCCTTTGATTTATTTGGCTTTTGCTCTATTTAATGGCCTAATTATCAAATGGTCTATTCCAGGTGCAAAAGATAGTCCTTTTGCTTATTTCTTCTTAAATATTCCAAAGTACGGTTGGCCGTATGTGTTGCAATGGTCACTCAAAATCTTTATCGGCTATTTGCTTGCCGGTTATAGTTTTTATGGAGTGATGTCTTTTTCAAGACGTCAGAAACGAAAACAGCCCTCTTAAAGTTTACAAAAAACAGATGTTGTCTGTTTTTTTCTGTATTTTGCTAAAACCTCTCTAATTGACTTATTTTTTCTTGTCAAGATGTGTTTTCTGCGTTATGTTTAACTAGTTAAATATTAACCAGTTAAACAAAAGGAGAGCTATATGAAATATAAGAAGCTTTGGGCATTGGCAGGAATTGCTTTATCTTGCAATCTTTTACTGACTGCTTGCTATTCTAACTCGTCGTCAAAAAGCAGGGATAAGGTGACGGCGAAACAAGGAGTGAAAAAGAAACATTCTAACGCTAAAAAAGGTCAAGTACCAGGTGTAGATAAGCCGACAGATGATAGTTTTCTATTCACAAGTGAATCACAGATTAAGGCTAGAACAAGTGACGGTTTGATTTTAGACCATGATGGTCACACACACTTTATTTTTTATTCCGATTTAAAAAACAGTAAATGGGCTTACTTGATTCCGAAAAAAGGTCAAGCTCCGTCAACCGCCGCTGCGCAGAATCTCGGTCAAGCAAGTGACGTTGATGATGGATATGTGTTTAATCCAAAAGATATTGTTTCAGAAGATGAAAATGGCTATGTTGTTCGACACGGTGATCACTATCACTATATCTGGAAACATTCATTAAGAGGTAATGGCAGTTAAGCCTATCAGCCTCAAACGGTACCGTCTGGCAATGCTTCAGGTGGACAATCTCTTCCGTATGCGTAGTCAAATTACACAAACCCACCTGTTAATCCGCAGCATCTAGGTTCAAACAAACGTCAGTTTGCTGGTATAGATTATTCGACAAGTGATGGATTTTTATTTGATGGAACAGGGATTAAAGAAAAGGAATCCTATGGCTTATTAGTGAACCATAACGGTCATATGCACGTTATCCCTTATGAACAACTCATTCAGTCCAAATGGGAATATTTAATCCCAGCAGAGTATAAAAAGCTGCTGAGGACGCTTACTATGGTTGAAAAGATCAAACACCGTCCACGCCAGCACAAGATTCTTCAAAAGAAAATGAAGGAATCGCTAAGAAAAAGACCTATCTGGCACAGCAGTTGGGAATTGATGAAAGTTTGATCCAAGTGATTGACACTGAAAAAGGGAAGGCTTTTGTTTATCCACACGGCGATCACAAACATTCAACTTTAATTAGCGACATTGATACGACCGAACCATTCGATCCATACGGTGATCCGCATGCTCATGATAAGGGAGGCATGGCAACATTGAAAGCCTTAGGATTTGATAATGAGATTATCGAAGATATTTTACATGCAACTGCGGATACAGAATTTCCGTCAAATGAAACGGACTTGGAAAAGATGAAAGCCTGGTTGGCAACGGTGAAATACCTAAATATTGGGCAAAGAAAAGATCCGCTGGAGCGTAAAGGTCTTAATTTGATGCCAAATATTGAAGTGCTAGGAATTGGTTTTACCAAAATTAAAGATATTCGTCCGGTGTTACAGTTTAAGCATTTGAAACAGCTTTGGATGACTAAGACAGAGGTTACGAATTATGACTTTTTGAAAGAGATTCCAACTCTGGAGGATTTGGATATTTCACAAAATGGCGTTTCAGATTTATCTTTCTTAAAGAACTATCCAAATCTGAAAACGGTAGTGGCAGCTGGTAATAATATTCGTGACATTCGTCCGCTGGCTCAGTTGAAGAATTTAGAATCCTTGAATTTGGACTATAATGAAATTTCATATATTTCAGCTCTGTCAAATCTTTCAAATTTACAAGCGGTTAGTCTGGAGCATAATCAACTCCAAGATGTATCAGCATTGGCTCAAAAAGCGCACCTAACACGTCTGTTCTTGTCAAATAATCCTAACTTGGATATCAATAGTTTGAAAACCTCAGCGCTTGCAGAATTGACAGTGAATGAGTCAAATATTCAAAATTTGAATTTCTTGAAAAACAATCCTGCTTTGACAGTATTACAATGAGTGGTAATCGCCTGACTTCGTTGGCAGGGATTGAAGCAGCAAAGAATCTGACCAGCTTTACAGCAGCTCAAAATCAAATTCAGAGCTTAAATATCTCTGGAACTCAATCATCTTTGAAGGAATTGAGTTTAAGTGGCAATGCCTTGAAGAATTTGGAAGGTGTGAATCAATTTAAAGCACTTGAAAATTTAGATGTATCTCAGAATAAGATCACAAGCGTGGCGATTAGTAACCCTAACAATACCATTACCTATATTGATCTTAGTCATAATTTTATTCCAAAGTCAGAACTGGAGTTAAATGAAAATCGAATTCCAAAAGCATTGGCTTAGCATTTCCCAGCCGTTAAGGGAGGAAGCATTGAAAACAATCCATTGAGCGAGGAAAAGAAAGAAGAAAAAGAGGTTTCTAAACAAGAAGATACTGCAAAGAGTGTAGATACCAATGAAGCTAAATCGTCTCCAGTAGAGGAACAAACTGCTGACTCAACAGACAAGGGTTCTGAGACTAAAAAAGAAGAAAAAGCGCAGCCAGATTCGAGGAAAGGATCAGATGAAGAAGCCAATAAGGTAAACAATTCTGAGAAAGAACAAGCTCCGTCAGACTTGAAAGAGACTGAAAATGAAACAAAATCAACGACTGAAAAAACAACCTCGTCTAATGAGCAGGAATCTGTTTCAAAACAATAATAAAATTTTATTTTGAATTTCCTGAGAAGGCTGTTCAATTGAGGTTTTTAGATAAGAAAATAGCCTGAAAATTGTTCCCTAAAGGAACTTTTTTAGGCTTTATTGCTTTTAACTGAAGAAAAGTATTTTTTGACTTTCAGGCACTGTACAGATAACCATTTTCCAGATTTTAACGATTTTGATTTGTTCTACATCAACTTCTCCAAGCCCTTGACATACTCCCGATACTGCTGTTCTCTCAGCTTGTAAATAGCTTCATAGATATGCTGGTAATGAATGTCATAAAAGTTCATAGAAAAGTTGATGAGAATGTGTTCTGCATCTGGAAATAAGGTTTCGAGATAAGTCGAAAGGTATTGGTCGGCTACGATAATGCTTGTTTCCTCGTGCGTCTGCAAATCCAAGGAGGTATTCAAAAAGTCAACACCAGATATTCGTGCAATAGCAGGTGGAATATTCATGGAGAAGCATTCTTTAAAGTTGTCAAATCCGCATTGCTACTCGCAAAAATGTAAAGCGGAATAGGAGCCATGCGGGAATAAATCAGCTCTCGCAGCTGAATGCTCACATGATAAATGTGGTACTTGTAAACCTCGCCTGTTAAGCCCATTTCTTGCATCCATTCTCTCACAAGCACCTTTAAAATCCGATAAAGCGGGTCGCGCAGACCTCTGTGGTTATATTGAAACGTGAGAGGTATTCTTTTTGGATAAAACAGGCAAAACTTTCTTTTTCTTCCCGCAAGAAATAGCACAAAAGACGAAGAAAAGTAGAACCTTGATAAATCCGATGAAAACAGACTAGCGGATTGAGCTTTGTATAAATATCCAAATGAACCGTGCGTTTCATGACTCGCAAACAGAACAAATCTTGAAATTCTTCCTTCAGCTCTGCCAAGTATTGATAAATGTTTTTCTCACTAAAACTGGTAATTTGTGTTATCTGCTCAATCTCTAAAGTTTGAAATTCCAGCAAAATTTGTAACACTTCTGCCTTGTTTAAAATAACTTCTTCCAAATAGTAATCTAACATCGTTCCCTCTTATTTTTCAAAATTACCACAGAAGGAAAGGGATTGTCAAGCCGGATTTTAGGGCGAGTAGAAACAAAGTAGAAGATTAGAAGCTGCTTAGAGCTGAAAGAATAGGCTTTATTTGAACTTGTCTCAATTTGAGTGTTATTTTTCTGCTAAAATTGAGAAAA
>OGJS01001115.1_pt1 | contig 12839 bp, 7 predicted proteins | sample 1572241 | NCBI WGS metagenome assembly OGJS01 (sample SAMEA2582145, study PRJEB24529) | metagenome | biome: Human gut stool | place: China | collected 2011 | reverse complement strand
GAAAACGGTTACGGTGTAGAGGAAAACCCACATAAAGCAGTGGAATACATGACCAAAGCCGCCGAACTAAACTATGGATATGCCCAGTTCAAAATGGGTGATTATTATTTCTACGGTTACGGTCCCTGCCTGGAAGATAACAAACAAGCAGTGGAATGGTACGAAAAAGCAATAGCCAACGGCAATGCACTCGCTATGCTCCGCTTGGGAGAATATTATCTCTACGATTACGATAAACTAAATGAAAGTGAAAAAGCATTCACTTATTTCAAACAGGCGGCAGAACAGGAATTCTATAATGAAGGAATAGGTATCTGCTATGAAATGGGCATCGGAGTAGAAGAAAATGAGACGGAGGCCTTCAAGTACTACACCCTTGCCGCAAACAATGGCAATACAATGAGTATGTACCGCACCGGTCTCTGCCATTATAATGGTGTAGGCGTTAAACAAAACCTTCAGGAAGCCTTCCGTTGGTTCAATGACGCCGCCGGAAATGAAAACATTCATGCCTGCTATTATGTAGGTAAAATGCTAATGTACGGCGAAGGATGTACCCCAAATCCAGAAAACGGCTTGCAATGGTTGCAAAAGGCAGCAGAAGCCGGTAGCGACAAAGCCCAGTTTGAGCTGGGAAATGCTTACCTGAGTGGCAATGGTGTAGAAGAGAATGATGAGATCGCCATGGAATGGTTTGAAAAAGCTGCTGAGAACGGAAACGAAAAAGCATTAAAAATAACAGGAAGAAGAAAAAGATGATGAGATTTATGATGTATGACTTATAAATCCCATAAATTCTAAAAATCATGGAGAACGAAAATAATAATCTATTCCAGGTCAATCTAAAGGGGATGATTGCCCTGCTATCGGAACATATCTATAGTAACCCCAACACATTTGTCCGCGAACTGCTTCAAAACTGCGTGGATGCTATTACCGCCCTGCGCAATATTGACGAAAACTATTCCGGACGTATTGATGTATACCTCAACGACGACGGTTCACTGACTTTCCAGGACAACGGTATCGGACTGAAGGAGGAAGAAGTATACCGTTTTCTGACCGTTATCGGTGAAAGCTCCAAACGAGAGACTCCCGATGCCGACGATTACATTGGTCGTTTTGGTATCGGTTTGTTGTCATGTTTTGTAGTAACCAATGAGATTACAGTAGAAAGTCGTTCGGCAATGGGCAAACAAGCCGTTCGCTGGTGCGGAAAAGTAGACGGAACCTATCAGACCACCCTTCCCGCTGAAGAATGGCCTATCGGTTCACGTGTCATTCTGATCCCGAAAAAAGAATGGAGCCATCTCTTTGAATACGAGACCTTCAAAAAGATTCTTCAAAACTACGGAGAAGTACTGCCCCACCCTATTTATCTGCATAATCAAGGTAAAGAAGAGTTGGTAAACACCCCTGCTCCCATCTGGCTGGATCCCAAAGCCACCCGTAAAGAACTTCTTGATCACGGGACCAAAGTATTTCAATCATCTGCTCTCGATGTCTTCCGCATTCATACAGAAAATGGTAAAGTGAACGGAGTACTCTATATACTTCCGTTTCGTACCCAATTCTCTGTACGCAACTCCCATAAAGTCTATTTAAAACGCATGCTGTTGAGCGAAGACGATTGTAACCTGTTACCTCCCTGGGCTTTCTTTATCCGTTGTCTCATCAATGCTGACGGCCTGTTGTCTACCGCTTCAAGAGAGTCTTTTGTCAGTAACGACCTGCTAAAAGATGCACGAAAAGAGATAGGCAACGCCATTAAAGAATATCTGAAGGGGCTGATAGAAAACAACCGGGAAATGTTCAACAAGATTCTCGACGTACACTACTTTCATATTAAAGCAATTGCAGCAGAAGACAATGAACTTCTCCGGCTCTTTATAGACTACCTACCATTTGAAACAAGTAAAGGAATGCGCAACTTCGGAAATATTCGTTCTACAGACAACGTTATCCGTTACACCCGTAATATTGAAGATTTTCGTCAGGTTCGCCGTATTGCAGGTTCACAAGGTTGGTTGGTCATCAATGCAGCCTATACCTTTGACGAGACATTGCTGAAAAAATCGGCCCGCCTCTTCCCAGAACTGACTCTGGAAGAAGTCTCTCCCGCCCGCCTGCTCGAACAGTTCGCAGAAGTAGAAGCCAGTGCAGAACATATTGATTTTGAGAAGAAAGCCAGCGAGTTATTGAAGCCCTTCGGATGCATCTGCCGTTTAAAGCACTTCACTCCGGCCGATACTCCTGTTATCTTCGTTGCCGAAGAAAAAGAAACCGGTACTAAAGCGGCCAATAATCCACTGGCAGCCGTATTAGGTGCTATTAACGCGCAAAAACAAACTCCTCCGACGCTGACATTCAATGCCGACAATGAAATGGTACAAACATTACTGAAAATCAAAGGAGACAACAAACTGTTTCAGCACATCATACATATACTTTACGTACAGGCATTGTTACAAGGCCGTTACCCTGTAAATAGCGAAGAGATGACCCTCTTCAACCATTCACTCAGTGAGCTTATGACTACTAAAATGAATGACTTTATAAACTTCCTAAATTAAGAAAGCCTTATGAAATATACCCTTGAAATACAAAAAAGATTGTTACAAGTAGAAAATGGTAACCTGTCTCCTCACGAAAAAGCCCTTTTATTGAAAGAAGCTATCCGCATAGCCGATGAGAATGATGATCCGCAATGGGCAGTAGAGATGCGTCTGGACTTGATTTACGAACTGAATCTACTCTCTCAGGCCGAAGAAGAGATAGCCGTATTCTCCCGTATACTGGACGATTACGAAAACAATAAAGATCTTATCTCTGAAAATGATATTCTCTGGAAATATAAGTGGATATGCGGAGCAGCTTTCGACGTACCTGAGGTATCCCAATCACAGATAGATGCCATACTGGAAGATTTTAAAATCCGCACGTTGCGCAACGGATATTCGGCCCGTGCATACTATCATCTCTTATTCCTGCATTACAACAGAATGCGGCAGTATGATCTGGCTAAAGAATATGCAGACAAAATGCTAAGCGAAAAGTTAGATGACATGATGTGTGAAGCTTGCGAGCTGAATCTTCTGTTAGATTATTACCTGGAAACAGGACGGTTTGACGAAGCCTATCAGCGTGCACAACCGCTTATTAATAAACAAGTCACTTGTTATGAAGCTAATTTAAGAGCATTTCTTAAACTCGCTTATTATGCACAGAAAGCCGGAAAACCTGAAATAGCTTCCGATATGTGTGCCCGTGCAGAAGAGGCCTTGGCAGGGCGGGAAAAAGACGAATACCTGTTACTTTATATCGGACAATTTATTATCTATAACTTTATGGTCAACCCACAACGTGGCTGGGAATATGCCGAACGTTGTATCCCCTGGAGTCTGAGAACAAGTAAATACAAGAAGTACCGTTTTGGTTGTGACATGACCGAAGCCCTGAAATATGAATCACGCCCGGAAGTGAAACTGGAGTTACCGGAAGAATTCCCGCTCTATAATGATAGTGGGATATATAATGTGGAAGAATTACGTACTTATTTCTATAACCAGGCAAAAGAGCTGGCACAACAATATGACGTACGCAATGGAAATAAAGGACATATGGAAAGGTTAGAATATTAATTTAATAATGTGCCGATATGCACATCGGCACATCCTCTTATTTTCTACAATACCTTCGATCTCAAATTATCAAAACAGGTATTATCTTCTCTATGGAAAATACCCGAAAAGATATCTAAACGCATTCCACAAGTTATAATTCTGTCTTTATAGCATTGATTAACAAGCTATTGAAAACATGCATTCTTTGTATTACAAGAGTACGTACTTAAGTATGTGTTAAATGTACACTTTTATACCCCAAAAGTACGTACTTTATGTATACAAAAGTATATACTTTTGCATCTACAAAGACAGAGGTTAAAATATTCCGTTAACAATGTTAACGGAAAGTACTTCTTTTTCCTCGTTTCTTTATCCATATATAAAACCATTTTAATGGTTTATATTTAAAAAGCCTCTTTGATGCAATGGATTTCGCAACAGCTAATTTAGTAATCGTTTCTTTCCCGTATTTTTCTTCATCTGCCCTGGCAAGTTCCAAAGCCGAACATAGCAAACAATAGCCACATTGCAGATTTGAAAAAGAAAGGTCTTTCCAATCCTCCTCAGAGTCTATTTCTTCAGAATAGACTCTCAAGAAATCATAAGCATTCCCGGACTTTTCCATATCTGTTTTCATCAGACAGGGACAATCATGAGTATCGGAAATCCATTTCATGGCATCTGATATATAGTGGAATGTTCCTTGTCTGAGTAGTCTATCCGTTCAAACAACTCATGCAGACACATGATACGAACCGCTTCTTTATCTGCTATTTTACAACACTCTGTTTCAGATATTTTTATTCGGAGATTCCGGATTGTTTCATCCTGTCGCTCAATACGTATCCACATCATGGCGATGACAGACAATAACATAAAGTATAATAGAATAGCTACTATACCAACGATGTGAAGTTCTCCCGATAAAGAAAAGCTGTGCCTCATATTGTTTGTTTTTAAAGTTAGAAATGGGCACAAAAAAACGCACCCAATTCAATTTAGTCCCCAGAGGTGCAGCAAACAACCCAGATAGCATAAACCGAACGGATGCGCATATCGTAGTTGTAGAACATACGAATGGCTGTTCGGTTTAACTTGCTATCTCTTTTAAGTTTGCTGCTTTCCGGGAGACGGTTAAACCAAATAATGATGTATGATACTCGATTCAAGAGTATCACTGCAAATATAGCGAAAAGAAATTACTTTCATCCACATTATCTAAAAAAAAGTCGTAGCTTTGCAATAACTTAAAAAACAGAATGATATGGTACAGCCGGACAAATATATACGGTTTGATTGGGCGATAAAGAGACTCCTCCGCCAAAAAGCCAATTTCGGTGTGTTAGAAGGTTTTTTAACCGTTTTATTGGGCGAAGAGGTGAAAATCATCGAGCTACTGGAAAGCGAAAGCAATCAGCAGACCAGTGATGATAAGTTCAACCGTGTAGACATCAAAGCACGTAACAGCAAGAATGAGATTATCATTGTAGAGATTCAAAACACCCGTGAGCTCTATTATCTGGAACGCATTCTCTATGGAGTAGCAAAAGCGATCACAGAACATATCTCCCTTGGTGAACGCTATTATGAGGTGAAAAAGATTTATTCTATCAGCATCTTGTACTTCGACATCGGTAAAGGGAACGATTATCTGTACCACGGTCAGAACATCTTCACAGGAGTGCATACAGGAGACCGCCTTGAGGTGACCACTAAAGAGAAAGATGCCTTAGTACATAAACTGCCTGCCGAAGTTTTTCCGGAATACTTCCTGATTCGTGTAAATGAATTCAATAAAGCAGCCGTCACTCCTTTGGAAGAGTGGATTGAATATCTGAAAACAGGATGTATCCGTGCCGATACCAAAGTTCCCGGCCTGGAAGAGGCTCGTGAAAAACTGATCTACTACAATATGCCTAAGGAAGAACGACATGCTTATGATGAACATCTGAGTGCCATGATGATACAAAATGACGTATTGGATGGGGCAAAACTGGAAGGACTCATAGAAGGGCGTATGGAAGGACGTGTAGAAGGGCGTATGGAAGGGTGTATGGATATGGCACGTAATTTAAAGAAATTAGGAATCTCTACAGCTATTATCATGGAAAGTTCCGGGTTGTCAGAGAAAGAAATAGAAAAATTATAACCAATATAAAGCTGCCTTTTTACTATAAAGAAGGCGTATACCAATAATAGGTTCTTTTATTCTTTTGATTTAAGATTTGCAAGTGCTCAACTCAATAGTTACAGACTTGAGCACTTGCGAAAGTTAAGTTATTTATTAAAGCCTTTCTCAGTATGAACTACATTCTCTATATCAATTAAACCAATAAAAAACAATTTATCCTACTTCTCCCCGTCTCAGAGGAAGTCATACAATCCACTCAACGACTAATTATACTTTTTCCCAAGATTGTCTCTATACTCAGTTGGCGTCATACCCAGTTTAGACTTAAAGCATTTACTGAAATAGCGCGGATCATTAATACCTACCATATAGGAAATCTGCGTCATATTGAACTCACCTGTTTCTATCAATTGGGCGGCACGGTTGATACGCATCTCTTTTATAAACTCAATCGGAGCCAAGCCCGTCAGTGTCTTCAGTTTTTTGAAGAAAACAGAACGGCTGACTGCAACTTCCCGCACCAGATCATCCACCACCAGATCACCGTTATCCATATTTGCCTCCATCAGTTCAACCAGTTTATCCATAAACTTACGGTCGTTAGGAGACATATCCGGAAGCTTTTCTTCCTCTGTAGCAGCTTCTTCTGAGGTTGATAAAGAAGAAACATGCGTATTATTCATCAGATTGTCTCTATAAAGACTTTGCAGTTTCCGACGCTGGGAAAGCAGATTCTCAACACGTGCCTTCAGGTAAGTAGCGCTGAAAGGTTTCGTTATATAATCGTCTGCACCATACTCCAACCCTTCCAACTTACTTTCGATGGAAGTCTTAGCCGTCAGCAAAACAATAGGGATATGGCTGGTAGTCATATCGGCACGCAATTCTTTAGTCATCTCGATACCGTCTTTCTCGGGCATCATGACGTCGCTGATAATAATATCCGGCACAAACTTAAGTGCTTTACTCCAACCCTCCATGCCGTCTGCGGCTTCTACCACACGATACGTTGAGGAGAAAATAGTACGTAGAAATACACGTAACTCCTGGTTATCTTCTACCAACAGCATTACCTCCTTATTGGAAGCCTCCTCCGACTCTTCATCCTGTATATCTTCATCCGGGTTAACAATCGGAATTACGGAAGCCGTAGCATCCATCACAGGAGCAGGAATAGTCATGGATGAAGAAGTAGCAGAATCTTCCAGAATAAATTCTACCGTATCGTCATAATGCTCTTTTCCTTTGAGGAAATCCACTTTGAAACAACTACCTTCACCCAGCTTACTATCAACAGAAATAACAGCTTTATGCATCTCTACCAACTCTTTCACTAATGAAAGGCCGATGCCGGTACTTGCCTGATTGAACAGATTCTTATCTACCAGGTTTTCAAAGCGGACAAAAAGAGATTTCTTCTTATTCTCAGCAATACCAATACCTTGATCCTGTACTCCTACAGAAACTGTTCCTTCATCTTCATGAATAAACACACGGATCAATTTTCCGCCCGGTGTGTATTTAAAAGCATTAGAAAGCAGATTAAAGACAATCTTCTCTAACTTATCTTCATCTACCCAAAGGTAAAGTTCATCCTTTTCTGTTTCAAACAGAAAATCAATGTTGTGCTCCTCGGCCAATGATTCAAAATTATCCATCACTTTACGCACAAAAGCTACTACATTGACACGCTGTACCTGCATCTTCATCTTCTTATTCTGAATCTTTCGGAAGTCAAGAATCTGATTGACCAGATGAAGCATGCGATTTGTGTTACGCTCCACAACCACCAACTGTTCACGGGCATCTTCCGGTAATTTAGAATTCTTCAATACATACTCTACAGGTCCGGCAATAAGTGTCAGTGGAGTACGAAGTTCGTGAGATATATTGGTAAAGAAACGCAGCTTGATATCCGAAACCTGCTGTTCTACAGACACTTCATGCTTCAACCGATAAATGGTAAAGAGGATATAGACAGCCACAAAGATCACAAGCAGAATAAACAACACATAAAGGAAATAGGCCAGTGGGGTTTCCCAGAATGACGGTAGTACTACGATGTCGAGAAACCGGGTATTGTCCACCCACACACCGTCACTATTGGTAGAACGTACTTTAAATGTATAGTGTCCCTTCGGCAAGTTAGTATAAGTGGCATTACGCAGCCGGTCGGCATACGTCCACTGATGTTCAAAACCTTCAAGAATATAAGCATACTGAATATTCTGTGGATTCGTATAATCGAGTGCTGCATACTGAATGGCAAAAATATTTTCTTTATGAGAAAGTACCAGTTCTTTTGTATCATCCAAACCTACCTTCAATACTGATCCTTCGCCCGGAACAATGTCCTGATTGGCTATCACTAACTTAGATAATACAATGGGAGGTACAAAGCGACTCTTGTTGATAGAATCAGGATCGAACATGAAAATACCATTACTGGCACCGAAAAGCATTTTTCCTTTGGAGGTAACAGCCGAAGCCGCTTCACTGAAGCGTACACGGAAAGTGATGCTACGGTCATCATAATTTTCAAAACGCTCTTCGCCGGGAATGAATTTACTAATACCATTCTCCGTACTCATCCATAAATTCTGCTTCTGATCCTCACGAATGGAAAGCAGCACATCAGAAGGCAATCCATCAAGTACAGAATAAGACTTGAATACTCCGTTTCCATTTTTGTCAATGGAAAGAAGTTTGTTGAGACCTCCTCCAAAAGTAGCAAGGTAGAGCTCCTTCCTTTTCGTAGCAATAATCCAGTGCACGTCATTATTACTCAGGCTCTTTGCATCATTCGGATTACGGGAGAAGTGATGGAACTGAATCTCTTCGGGAGTTTTAAAATTCTCATCAAAGGCAACTGCTCCGGCTGTGGTTCCCACCCAGAGATGTCCATTGTTATCCGAAGTAATAAAACGGGTTTTATAGCAAAGATCAATCGGATATCCTTTTAGGTTATTACGGTGATTAACGAAAATAGTATTACCTGCTTTGTCTTTTGATATATAATTAATTCCGTTGGCAAAGGTTGCTACCCAAATTCTTCCGTTATGGTCCTCATAAACGCAATACACATTATCATTACTCAGACTATACATATCATCTTCATCATACCGGTAACGGGATAGTTTGTAAGATAGTCCATTGGGTGCAACCGACTCGGCACGTACCAGTCCATCGCCCTTTGTAGCAATCCAAAGTACTCCTTTGGAATCCTGTGTTATATCATAAACCGTACCTTTCATTGGTACACCGGAAAGTGAAACATTACCTGTTTCGGTCAGAAAGCCCAAATATTTATGGTTTGCATCATACACACGAAGACGCCCGTCTTTCAATCCAACCCATATATTTTTATGTTTATCCTCACAAAGTGCACGTACTTCATTGCTTAATGATTCATAACTATGTTCTTCGGGAGTCAGCATACTAAACTGAACCGATCGAAAAGTAACCTTTTCTAATCCCTTTGAATGAGTACATATCCACAGATTACCCTGTTTGTCCGAAAAAGTAGAATGAATTTTATTGGAGAAACGCCAATCGCTACTTCCTAACTCATCATAGAAAGGTACAAGACACTGCTCTTTACGGTCGTAAAAAGAGAAACCTCCACCATAAGGGTGCACCCAAAGGTATCCATTAGTATCTTCGTGAATATGAAAGGAAGGGCGCGAACGATCGGCAGCAGTAGGTTCTACACGTATCTGCTCCCGTTTTAATATTCCGGTAATCGGATTAAAATGCACCACTACTCCGGGTTCTTCCTGTTCAAACCATACTTCTGAAGATTTGTCTACATAAGCTGAAATAATAGGTGCGGAAGGCAAATTACGACAAGTAATATGAGAATAATGTACGTGTTCTTTAGTTTTCAGATTGTAGGTAAAAAAACCATCGGTAGAAGTGGCTATAACGACCTTATCCCCCCCCACCGCGCTGATAGCAGCAATACGCGAACGGGTAGGAAGTTCAAGTAACTCAAACTGGCCGTTCTTTTTTTGGTAACGCCACACGCGCCCTCTATCCGAACCAAAACAAATCTCCGTATCATCCTCCTGTACAGCGTAAAATGCCTGTTTAGGATCAGAAAACCGTTCTTTAGTCTCTACAAAATAAGAAACCGGATTTTTCTCTCCCGGACGAATCAGTCCTAAACCATTATCCGTCAGTATCCATTCATTATTGTTAGCATCCTGATATACTTTAAAAACTTTCGTAGCAGGGAAAAGGCCGGATTTTGCCGAATAAATATCAGTCGAGAGATGATTTGTCCCTGCAAGAGTAGTCACACGAATGGCACCATCATTTTCGGTGAGCAGCCAAACGGTTCCGCAAGGAAGTACAGTGATCGTATTTACATTGGAAGTACTCCCCGGTTGGCCGGCAGCAGGCACTTGTTCGAAAGTCTCAGTACGCGGATCAAAACGATGAGCACGGTTATCATAAGTCAGCAACCACAAAAAACCGCTGGGGTCTTCGTACATTCGGTCTACACGATTGTTAGTCAGGCTGATAAAACTTCCCTGGCGTGCCTTATAGGTTTTAAAAGAGTATCCATTGAAGCGGTTTATCCCATCCCAGGTAGAGAACCAGAGATTGCCTTTATGGTCTTGCAAAATGCTCATTACAGTGTTCTGAGACAGACCTTCCTCCGAAGAATAATGGGTGAAGAAACAGCTACGCTGGGCATCAGTCGCCAGCGCGATACTCAAAAATGTTATCAGAAATAAGATTCTTCTCATCATTTTATAAACTTCCATGCTGTAAAGATACAAATTAAACCGAATTTCACTCCATTTTTGTGTACTTTTTAACAAGGTATTAGCATGAGAAGGAGCAGGTAATGTGGTAAGCTACAAGCTAAAAACAGCTTTGTGCTTTCTCAAAAAGGTACGTTTCTTTTCTCGGTGCACAGAATCTAAGCAGGAATTTAATTTGCAAGTTGCTTATTAAAGAATGCCAGTATCTCCTCCTGCATCTCTTTACTACAGAAGTGAGGTAAATCCCATAGTCTGGTAATCAGTTTATCATCGGCAGACTGGCTCTTCCAGACCCGGTGCAACTGTGCATAAGCATCTTCTACAGCCGGAACCGGGAAAAGTTTATCCTTCCGTCCGTTAAAAAAAAGCATCGCTTTGGGGCAGGCTATAGAAGCAATGTGCGGATAATCCAGATAGCGCCTTAATCCGGGAAGCACATTGGCATAATTAGAATCTCCTTTACCACGCCCATAGTCGGGAGAAAGTTGATACTCCGTCGTAGTAAGCCAACAAACAGCCGCTCCGGCTTTTATTTTATCAGACAGAGCCGAAAGCATCCAGGATCGATAGGCACCCATCGAGAATCCCATACAACCGATTCGACCGGCATCTACTTCTTCCAAAGAAGCTAAAAAATCGGTGGTATACATATCTTCATAAGAGATAAATCCACTCCAACTACGTCCCAACATCTCAAAGCTACAAGCCAATGCCTGCTGACTTTCATAACGTACGCCTTCCTTACGCCCGCGTTCTCCCCAGAAAAGGGCATCAATAGAAATCACTACGTAGCCTTTGGAAGCCAGATAATCACCTACATACTGATCATCATAACATTGATGTACCCATTTGTCAGCGTCCGACAACACAAGAGAATCGACACCAAAAGGACGAATCATTTTTTCTTTTCCAATGGAGAAATGCGCTCCGTGGTCGTGGAGTAATACGACGGCAGGAAAAGGTCCTTCCCCCTCAGGTACCAATAAATAGGCAGGTACACGGGAATAGGCAGAAAGATTGAAACGAATCTTACGGGCTTCATATCCGGAACGATGCTCTATAGACACTACCTCCATATCATATTTGCTGGCAACAGGAGGCGGAGTTAACATGGCTTCCAATACAATAGCACGAGCGGTTTTCCGCCAAATGGGAAAATCCTTCAACGGACTATTTCCCCAAGCCATAGGATAGGTAAGCTCCTGTTTTATCTGATCGAGGAAAACAGGATAATCTTTCTCTATTTCATAAGAAGACACCTCTTGTGCCGTACTTGCTAATGAAACAAAGATCAATAAGCAAAAGCAGATTCGTTTCAACATTCGCATTTACTTTTATTATCGCACTACTTTTACCAATGCATTTCCATTCTTTACCGGATTCCATCCATCTTCTCCAACTAAGGTTTCTTCTATCTGGTATCCTTTCAGATTTTTGAGCTGATGAGAGAAAGTGGCACGGCCCTTTGGATTGGCGCCCTCTCCGAAACTCTCATATTCGGCATAGAATACCGTTTTCTCTGCATCCTTTTTCCCCCAGTTATGCCATCCGGCAGGTTGTATGTGTTTGCCTAGATTGCAACGAATAAATACTGCCTGCGCATAGGGACGCCATGGACGGGAAAGATAAACACCTTTCACGCCATCATCGGCAGTGAGCGTACAGTCATAGAACACATAGCCATACTTCTTTCCTGCATCCGTAGAAGGGGCTGTAACATACCCATCTCTCTTGCTATGAATATGGCAACGATTGAAGACAGCAGTAGACCAACCAAATATAAAATCGACAGAACCTTCTATATAACAGTCTTCATAATACTGACGACTGTTTTTTCCGTATGTATAAAGGGTATCCTGGAAACCAAGAAACCGGCAGTTTTTAAAAAAGATCCGATCAGCAGAAACAAAACAAGCTACGGCTTGCCCAACAGGTCCGGCAGTATTTTCAAAGGTGATGTTCTCCGCATAAAAATCAGGAGCATAAATATAGCAGGTAGATGATCCGGAAGTTCCTTTGGTCTCTCCAAAAACATTCTTCTTATTGGCATAATCATCATAAGAAATCACAGCACCTTCCTGTCCTATCAGTGATATATTAATCTTACTCTCGGGTATTACCACCTTTTCTTTGTATATACCTTTGCGAACAAGAATAGTAGTACGCACATCCTTACGGAAATCAGGCACCGCATCTATAGCCTCCTGGATAGTGAAGAAATCACCACTGCCATCCTGCGCCACCACATAATTGTAATGACGGACATACTTTGCCAGCTCAGGAACTGCTTTTGTAATGGCATCTCACGCC
>OGJS01001114.1_pt1 | contig 12848 bp, 12 predicted proteins | sample 1572241 | NCBI WGS metagenome assembly OGJS01 (sample SAMEA2582145, study PRJEB24529) | metagenome | biome: Human gut stool | place: China | collected 2011 | reverse complement strand
AAGTTATTAAATAAAAAGGGAATTCTAATAATATATAAAAAATAATTAACTTGGAGGGATTTATGAATTTCAGTGAGATTTTAACAGGAATTTTAAAAAACAATAGTATAGTTGGAGCTATATCATCATCAGTTTTAATTATCTTATTTGGTTTCTATTTAAGAAGAAAAGGAGTATTTAAAGATGGAACAGCAAAGATTTTAACAGATGTAATTCTTTCAGCTTCATTACCAGCATTAGCTTTTAATGCCTTTATGCAAGATATTAACAAAACTAGTCTAATGCAAGGAATCAACTTATTAATATGGGGATTTGCTATTTATATTATCCTTATATTTATTACAAAACTTATTTATATAAAATACAACGGAGATAAAAAAGTAGTTTTAGAAATTTTAACAACTTTTGGTTCTACAACGTTCTTTGGTATTCCAATCATATCAGCAGTTTATGGGGCTACAGGAGTGATGTATGCTTCTATATTTAATATAGCTTACAGAGTATTCTTATATTCTTATGCTTATATTAAAATGTCTGGAATAAAAGCTGATAAAAATAATATTAAGCAAATGTTTTTAAACTCTATTGTACTTGCAACTTTTTTAGGAATGTTTATATGGGTATTTCAAGATTCTCTTCCACAAATAACAATAGGAGAAAAGAGTTATGCATTTTTAAGAATAGACAAAACAGCTTTCTGGTTATTTAAACCAATGACATATTTAGCTGCTCTTTCTTCTCCACTAGCTTGGTTAGCAATAGGAGCAAAACTAGCTGATATCTCATTAGTAGAAGCTATATCATCAAGGGATTCTTGGATATATAGTTTTATAAAAGTATTAGTAGTTCCTTTTATTAATTTGATAGCTTTATATATTTTAACTGTAACAAATATTTTGCCAATATCATTTGTAGGATTAGCTTCTGTAATTATAATGATGGCTACTCCAACAGCTACAGTAGCAGCAGCGTATGCTATTAAATTTGATAAAGAATCTGTACTTACATCAAACTGTTCACTACTTTCAACAATATTTAGTGTAATATGTATGCCTCTTTGGATAGTAGTATTAGAGATAATAAAATCTTTAAATATATATATGTAAGTTTTAGGAGGAGAATATGAAATTAATATGTTATGGAGTTAGAAAAGTAGAAAAACCTTTCTTTGAAAAATTAAATAAATTTGGTTATGATTTAACTTTAGTAGAAGAGTTAATGAATGATGAAAATGTAAATTTAATAGAGGGACATCAAGCTGTTATGCTTAGAGCTAACTGTCCAGCTAATAGAAAAAACTTAGAGAAAATGAAAAATTTTGGAGTAGAGTATTTACTTACTAGAACAGTAGGATATAATCATATAGACTTAGAAGCTGCATATGAGATGGGATTTAAGATGGCTAGAGTTCCAAGATATTCACCTAATGCTATAGCAGAATTAGCTATCACTTTTGCTATGAACCTAGTTAGAAAAGGGGCATATATGGTAGATAGAAGTAGAAATAAAAACTTTATCGTAGATGAGTATATGTTCAGTCCTGAGATTAGAAATCTTACTGTAGGAGTAATAGGAACAGGAAAGATAGGATTTACAGCAGCAAAACTTTTCAAAGGATTAGGAGCTAGAGTTATAGCTTATGACTTATATCCAAGTGAGGCTGCTAAAGAAGTAGTAGAGTATGTAACTATGGAAGAATTAAATAAAACTGCTGATATAATTACATTACACTGCCCATATATCAAAGGAGAAAACGATAATCTATTAGGAGAAGAATTTATCTCTAATTTAAAAGATGGAGCTATACTTATCAATACAGCAAGAGGAGAGCTTCAAGATGTAGAAGCTATAATAAAAGGATTAGAGAGTGGAAAAATTGGAGGATTTGCAACTGATGTATTCTCTAATGAAAAAGAATTCTTCTTTAAGGATATGGCTGGAAAAGAGATTGATAAAAATGTTGAGAAGTTAATCTCTTTATATCCAAGAGTTTTAATAACTCCACACATTGGTTCTTATACAGATGAAGCCTTAACAAATATGATAGAAATCTCTTATGAAAACTTAGATGAGTTTTTAAGAACAGGAGATTGTCAAAATAAATTATAATAAATTTGGAATAAGATTATTATAGTGATAATTTATAAAATATAAAAATTAAAAGTCAAGAATAACTCACTTTGTTATCCTTGACTTTTGTTTCTTATAAATCTATTATCATAATATCTCTCAGAGCTTGAAGATTTTCAAGAGTAGGGGTATCAATTCTAACCTTATAAGTTACTCTATCATTATACCCTTTATCTAAATATTCAGCTCCACCACTATTTAAGATAGACTCTACCTCTCCAATTCTTTCATAGGAAAAATCAATAAGATAGATTTTTCTCTCTACATACTCCTCTATACCAGCTTCCTGTATAGCAAGTTTAGCTGTTTTAGCATAGTTTCTAACAAGACCACCAGCTCCTAACTTTATTCCACCAAAATATCTAGTAGCTACAACAGCAAGATTTGTAACTTCCATATAGGTAATGATATCCCCCATTGGTTTACCAGCAGTACCACTAGGTTCTCCATCATCATCAGTTTTAAAGTACTCCTGTCCATTATCTACTACCTTATAAGCAGAACAGTTATGAGTAGCATCTGGGTGCTTATTTTTTATAGATTGTATAAACTCTTCAGCTTCTACTTTACTTCCAACAGGCTTTACATAGCCTATAAATTTTGATTTTCTCTCTTCAAATTCAATAACATACTCTCTAGCAACACTTTTCATAAATCTCTCCATTAAATTAATTTATCTAAAAAACTAAGAATAGCCATATAAACTGGGGCTATAAATTTATATAAAAATCCAGTCCAACTTAGAATCATAATTATAAAAATACCATATCTATCCATATGGAAGATACTGTCTCTTAAATCATAACTACCTATTGAAGCAAGTACTCTTGAACCATCTAGTGGTGGTATTGGTATAATATTAAATACAGCAAGTAAAATATTCAAGCTAATCATATAGAGTACAGGCTCAAGTAGATGTAAAGGGACTAGTACATCATAGAAATGTTTAAATAAAAACATACCAATGATAGCCAATAGAATATTTGATAGTACTCCAGCTATTGCTACTAAAAATTCTCCCAATCTTCCATATTTTAGTCTGTAATAATTAATAGGTACAGGTTTTGCCCAACCAAAGACAAAGGAAGAGCCAGATAAAATTAGAAGTATAGGAAAAATAGTTCCCAATGGGTCTAGATGATGTAGAGGATTTAAACTTAATCTTCCATAATTTTTAGCAGTATTATCTCCACAGATATAAGCCATAACTCCGTGAGAAATCTCGTGAACAAGTAGAGAAAATAGAAGTATAGCTATATTGATAAAGATAGAGGGATTAAAAAGTATATTTTTACCAAAGCTTAATAAAATATATGCAATAATCACTCCAAGTATAATTTTTGTAGATGTAGGCATACCTCTATTGAGATATTTTAGTTCGTTTATAAATCTTTTCATCTTTTTTGTAATCCTTTCTAAATTTTAAGATAAATACTCCTGCTATAAGAAAAATATAGAAAATAGTTATAAGCTTACTCTCATTTTTATATTTTATACTCATAAAAGGAATAGTATTAAAAAAATCTACCAATATAAAAAATAGTTTAAAAACTATATTTAATATTGGGGTAATTAAAAATCCTAATGAAAAATTTTCTAAAAGAAGTCCAATAAATCCAAGAGATATAAATAGACTTCCTATTGGAACTACTATCATATTGGTAACAAAAGATAGAAGTTGTATAACACCAAACTCCTGAATAAGTAGAGGTGTAAGAAAAAATTGAATACTTAATGTAAGTAAAACTCCATCTATTATCTTAGACTTTCCTTTATATATTTTAGTTTTAATATATGGAAAAATTCCTGCTATAACAAATACAGCTCCATAGGATAGTTGAAATGAAATGCTGTTAATAGAGGCAGGATTTATAATAAGTGAGAGAACATAGCTTACAGTGAGAGTTTTTAATAACTCTGTATTCTCATCTAAAATTTTTCCAAGAAGATAGATAGCTCCCATAATATATGCTCTATCTAATGAAGGAGAGTGTTCTATCCCAAGATAGTATAGGGTCAAGGTAATTAATAAAAATATATTCCTCCCTCTTTTTTTCAAAGGTAACTTTGTAGGAAGGAGAAAAGAGATAATTGAGATAACCAGCCCTATATGAAAACCAGAAAGAGCCATAAGATGTGAAATTCCTATATAGTTAAATTTTTCTCTCATCTCCTGTGTAAGCCTATATCCCTTTCCTAAAATAACTGCTTCATAGATTCTTTTCATATCATAATCAGAATTTCTTAAAAGAGTTTCACTTTTCTTTTGAAAATATCTGTGGATATTATTTTGAGGCAGAGAGGTAATCTTTTCCACTTGGATATCTAAGTATTCATTTCCATACTTTTTATTAATCTCCTTTATCTCTCCAATCACTTCATATTTGCCATTGGATTTATTGGAAAGATATAGATATGAATTGTTTAATGGATATCTATTATCTATCTTTTCAATCTTCCCACGCCCTTCATAGAGTGAAATTTGAAAAATTTTTATATCTCCTATATTATTTGAGGAGTTGAATAAAAAGAAAGCCCTAATTAAAAATAGAATGGGAAGTAATAAAAGAAAAATATTTTTTTCTCTGTTAAAGATAAAAATACCTAAAACTAAAATTAAACTGAAAAATATTCCAAGCTCTAAAGAGAATAATTTTAGTGCCCCTAAGATGATACTAATCTCTAAAGCTATAAGATAGATTACTTCCACAGATCTCTCCCTTTGTCCTCAATATACTATATTTTACTATATAATATACTTTTAATCTTCTAGATATTTTATAAGTACAACATAAATATTATATGAAAGTAAACTAATAATATCTAGTTTCATTTTTTAAAATCGATTTGTACACCTGTAATTTTATTATTGAGAGTAAACATATGGCTAAAAAATACCCTCTATAAACTCATAAAAAGCTCATAGAGGGTATGGTTTCTAATATAGAATTTATGCTGGTTCTAGAGTAGCAAAAAACAGATATTTTTCACTATTTTGTATAATTATAACATAAATATCAATATAGTGAAAAAAATTACTCTTCATATCTATAATAAAAGAAGAAAGATATTATAAAAGATATAGCTGAAACTAAAGAAGTGAGGTATATACCAGATTTTTCTACTCCCTTAGGTGCTGTGGTAATAGCAGAAAGGATATCTCCATTTCCAGCTACTAATATAATTGGAAGTATAAGTATAGATATCATAAAAGCCATCTTTAAGAAAAATCCCTGTATACCAAAACAAACTCCCTCTATTCTATTTCCATTCTCTTCACTTATCTTGCTACCTATTTCACTGAGCATAGCTGGTGGGAAGATAAAAGCTGAACCAGCAACAGGTATACCAATTAAAGCAAAAAGTGGATATCCCATAGAAACTGGAATGATTTTTCCTAATTGGAATAGGCAGAGAGTGAAAAATGTAAGCATAGCTAGACAAGCTAACATAATTTTTCTATAGCCATATTTTTTAGAAAGCTTATTTGTTGGATAGAAAAATAGAGCTGACATTCCAAAGAGAAGAGCTGATGCAATAGTGATAGCTCCTTTTCCCATTCCCATAATATCCTCTATAAAGTAGTTCATTATAGCTCTTAGATTATTAAAACCTATAAAGAAAAATAGAAGTCCAAAAAGATAGTTGATAAAAGCTTTATTTTTAAAAACTATCCTCATAGTATCTCTAAAATTAGCTTGAGAAGTTTTACCAAGAGAGTATTTTTTCTCAGGAACTAAAAATACAGTGATAAGTCCACCAATAATAACTAACACACATAGAGAGATAACCATACCTCTTACACCTACAAGAGTATCCCCCTTACCTATCATTCCTATTAATGCTCCAGGAATAATCATAGCGATAGCTGTATAAACTAATCTAAAAACTGATTGCCAAGTAGAAAGATTTAATCTCTCTTCAGTTGTCTGCCCTATCTCTGGGATAAGAGAGTTGTAAGGGGCTCCTACTATTGTATAAAAAGTAAAGAACATAGAACCAACTATAGCTAGATAGATAAAAGCTAATTTTTCATTATTCATAGGTGGATAGAAAAAAGCAATAGTAAATAGTGCTAATGGAATAATTCCCACAGCTATAAAAGGAATACGCCTACCCCATCTTGTATTTACTTTATCAGATAAAAATCCTACTACTGGGTCTGTTACCATATCTACAAATCTTGAAATAACTAGAGCTAGTGAGATAAGAAGTGGAGCCATTACAGGCTTTAGTCCTGAACTCTCTGGTGGTAGATAAAAATATAGTATCCATTGAGCAAATATCTGGTCAACAATGGCATAGCTTACCCCTAATCCATAAAAAATCTGTATACTTGTAGGTAATCTTTTACTCATTAGTTTCCTCCTTCAAAATTATTGGGGACTTATAGTCCTTGTAATTATTTATAAGTCTATATATTTTTGAACTCTCCTCATTAAACTCTATTAGAGAGCAAACTTCTGGAGAAAAAATCTCATTCATTTTTTTGTAAGAGGTGATAATCTTACTGTTTTCAAATTTCTTTAGATAGTTTAAATACTCTCTTCCTTTAGAATTAAATCCTAGTATTCTAACATAGGGAATAGATTTTTTTACATCTTCAGTGATAGAGTTAGTAAGTCCTAAAAGTGTATGAGTGAGTACCCTCTGTACTCTTCCCATAGTGTATCTCCTATTGCTAATAGCTTGGAAAAAATTTTTATAGTCAGAAAATTTTACAGCTCCTTCATAGAGCCTATTTTCAAAACCAATCTCCATATCCTGTATATCAGATAGTTTTTTAGAGTTTTTAATTAACTCATATCTAATAAGAGAGTAAAAATCTTCCATATATGTAAAGTTATCATAATCTTTTAAAATATTATAGCTTTCCTTTGTAACAATATTTTTAATCTCTTCATTTTTTTTAAGATGCTCTCTAATCTTTGTAGCACTTGCAAAATCTCCTACAATATTTGTATCGTGATACCCTACCTTTTCTCTTTTTAGAGTCATAGGTGTTATGGAACTTTTCCAATATCTGATGGCTTTTATGTATTCAAGTCCTAAGATATCGTTGGAGTTAAGTTCACTCTCTCTTAAAATCTCTTTCATAGTTAGACTATGTGCAGTGGGATATGAATGTCCCTCTTTTAATCTCTCTTTTAATTTTATTTTAAACTCATCACTTTCTTGAAGTGTAGATATTCTTTTTAACTCTTCAATCTTTCCACTCTCTGAACCAAATACCATAGAATTACATCTTAATTCTTCTAAAATTCCAACAGCTCCTTTAGCAAAAATCTCTGCACTTTGTGAAGAATAAAAAATAGGTAACTCTACTACTATATCTACTCCATTAGCTAAAGCCATCTTAGCCTTTGTCCACCTATCAACTATTGAAGGCTCTCCTCTTTGAACAAAATCTCCACTCATAACAGCTATGATGATAGAGTCAGGATTCAGTTCTTTAGCTTTTTGTAGATGGTATCTGTGTCCATTGTGAAAAGGATTGTATTCCACTACTATTCCTGTGGCTTTCATCTTCTCTCCTTTCTTTGATTTTATTTTCATATTATATCATATTTTATTTAGAAATTTATATAAAAATAAGGAGAGGGCAAACCTCTCCTTAAATTATTTTACTAAGTTTCTAATCCATTTACCAGAGATTAATCTAGGTAGAGTAGCTATCATCTTAAAAGGTTCTTCCATACAAACAAAGAAGTAAACAGTTGTGATAGGATATTTAAAATATGTAGCTCCTAAAAAAGATAGAGGAACTCCTATTCCCCATACAGCTATTAACTCAACAATAATAGCATACAATACATCTCCACCACCACGTAATACTCCAAGTATTTGCACAGCTCCAAAAAATCTAATAGGAACAAACACTGACATTATTTTTAAAACAGTTATAACATTAGCTTTTGTTTCTGGAGTAATCTTAAATAAAAGAACAATAAATGGAGATAGAAGATAGAAAAATATTCCAACAATAATTCCAAGGAAAACTCCAAAGATATTTATCTTAATAGCAGCTTCCTTAGCTTCACTCTCTTTTCCAGCTCCAATTTTATTCCCTATGACTATACTAGTGGCAATAGCAATACCAATAGCAAATATATTGAAGGTATTATTTATAGTATTAGCTATCTGCATAGTAGCAGTGGCATTAGTTCCAAGTTTAGAGTAAGCTATAAAGTATACAGTAATTCCTCCTATCCACATTACATCATTAAATACAACAGGAGTAGCAGTTTTGATAAATTTATTGATTAAATCTCTTGTAAAAGTAAACATCTCACTAACTTTACCAGCTATAATATTTTTATCTCTGATATATATAGTGTGTAGTATAAAGCTCATCTCCATAAGTCTAGCTACAGTAGTTCCAAGGGCAGCACCAGTTACTCCAAGAGCTGGGGCACCGAATTTTCCAAAGATAAGTATGTAGTTTAAAATTCCATTGAAAATTAGTCCAATCAAACTAGCGTACATAGGTATTTTTGTATAACCAGCACTTCTTAGAGCCATAGCAAAAGAGAGAGATATACTTGTAAAAATATAACTAGGTGCCACAGCAGCTAGATAATTTTTCCCTAAATCAGAAACAATTTTCTCTTGAGTAAATATTCCCATAATATTTTCAGCAAAGAAGACTCCACCTATAACAAATAAGATAGCTGTAATAAGGGAGAAAAGAAGAGATATTCCCATAAATTTATAGATACTTTTTATATCTTTTTTACCCCAATATTGAGCCATAAAGATTCCAGCTCCCATAACTATACCATTGGTAGCATTATAGTAAAGCATATAATATTGGTTGGCTATCCCTGTTGAAGCGATAGCATTTTCCCCAAGACTACCTTTCTTCAAGTTATCAAGTAAGTTTAATGATGCTCCAATAAGGCTTTGTAAAATAATTGGAATAGCTAAGATTAAAAGATTTTTGAAAAATTCTCTGTCTTTCTTAAAATTAATTAACATAAATCCTCCTACAAAAAAATAAAAGCAGGTGGGTTATTAGCCGCCCATCTGCTTTTTTATATATTTTATTCCTTTGTTATTATACTATTTTATTTTTTTTCTGTCAATTTTGATTATTTTAATAATTCTTTTCCTTTATTTACATATTCGCTCATAATATCTCTAGGAACCATATTTCCACCGGTTGCCCAAGCTATATGAATGATATTTTCTTTTTTGATATTGTGGGCTTTCAAATAACTCTCTCCAACCTTATCTTTTTCAATGAGCTCTATTCCCTTTACTCCAGCTAAAGCACTAGGCTCAAGATAAATATTTTCTAAATCTGCCATTTGAGCTAGATATATATACATTTGCTCATCACTTAAAGTATAAGAACCAGATACAATATTTTCTACACATCTACCTACAAAGCTAGATGCTCTACCTACGGCAAGTCTATCAGCAGCAGTTTTATTATCTATTCCAAAATCTTGTACACAAACTTTATCGTGTAGTTTAGTAGCAAGTCCAAGAGTCATACAAGGAGAGTGAGTTGGCTCAGCAAAAAAGCAGTGAACACTATCTCCAAAAATAGATTTTAGACCAAACATAACTCCACCAGGTCCTCCTCCTACTCCACAAGGAAGATAAACAAATAGAGAATTTTCCTTAGTGACTACTATATTTTTTTCCTCTAACTGTTTTTTTAGACGAAGAGCAGCTACTGTATAACCTAAGAAAAGAGTTTTAGAATTTTCATCATCTATAAAATGACAATTTTTATCAAGACTAGCTTGTTTACGTCCCTCTTCAACAGCCTTGCTATAATCCTCTTTATATTCAATAACATTGACACCTTTACTTCTAAGCATATCTTTTTTCCATTGTCTAGCATCTGCTGACATATGAACTGTTACTTTAAATCCTAGCTTAGCTCCCATTATTCCAATAGATAATCCAAGATTTCCAGTAGAACCAACTGCTATTGAGTATTGAGAAAAAATCTTTCTAAAATCTTCACTATCTAAAATTTCGTAGTTATCTGTAATCTTTAATTTTCCACTTTTGATAGCTACATCTTCAGCAAATTTTAGTACTTCATAGATTCCCCCTCTAGCTTTTATTGAACCAGAGATAGGAAGATGACTATCACATTTTAAATATACTTCTCCCTCTACATCTAAAAGATTTTTCATCTTATCAATTTTTACTAAAGGAGATTCAATTATTCCCTTACTTATTTTTGTTTCTGGAAAAACTTTTTCTATATATGAGGAAAATCTCTCAAGTCTTTCACTAGCATCAACTATCTCATCAAAAGAGATTACAGATTTTTTTAATACCTCTTCTGTTGATAGAAGATTTTCATTTAACTAAAATACATCTTCTAAGTTACACATTTTTTTAATTATTGGAAACTCTTCTTTCCACTCTTTTATCTCTTTACCTAATACCATCATCACACCTACTTAATTATAAATTAATTTTATTAATTATATATTAATTTAAAATTACTAAAATGTCAATACTAAAAATAATTTAAGAATTAAAAACTAGGTGGATTGATAGCAAAGATAACTTTTACTTCATCTTTCTCTTCATTTATCCATCTATGTTCAGTAAGAGCAGGAATTCTAATACTATCTCCCTCATTTAAAATATACTCTCTACTTCCAATTGCTATTTTAACTTTCCCTTTTAAGATAAAAGCTACCTCTTCTCCTGAATGACTCTGTCCTATCTCTTCAGTGAAAGAGTAACTAGGGATATTCATCATACAAAATTCAATACTTCCTTTAGTATCAGGAGTTAAGAGCTCATATCTCACTTCATTATTTTCTGGAAGTCCAATAGATTTTCTACTATTAGCTCTGACTACTAACTCTTCATTATTTTCCTCTTTGAAAAACATAAATAGAGGGACATCTAAAGCTTTTGATATAGCTCTAAGAGTAGCAATAGATGGATTAACTAAATCTCTTTCTATCTGACTTAACATAGAAGATGTCATTCCAATTTTTTCAGATAACTCTTTTATTGTAAGTTTTTTATTTAATCTATAGTTTTGAATTTTTTTTCCTAAACCTAAATCTAAGATATCGTTCTTCATAAAATTTCCTTTCAATAAATATTTTAATTTTATTATATCATCTTTGAAAAAAAATACAAAAAATAAAAATAGCAGAATTTTCATCTGCTATTTTTACTCTATATAAAATATTTTGGGGAAAGATTTATTATGTATTAATGATACCATATGATTATGGCAAAAATATTACAAAAAAATATTATTTGAAAAATATGAAAAAATATAGTACTATATACAAAGTTTTACAATTTAATTTATTTTTTACGTTGAATAATTATAAAATTTCCTAATTCCTCAATTTCTTTATTAGTCACATTAACTCTGCTCTTCTTAGTAATTCCTTAAGTCAACCAACTTAGCTATTTTAGATTTTTTATTGTTCTTTATAAAGTTCTAACCACACGAAAACCAAAGAAGTCATATTTCATCGTAGCCTTAGCATAACCACGATAGACAATATTACAATCCCACTCATCGCTGTAGCAATTACCACCTTTTAATGTTCTAGTTATTACACAAGAATCATAACTATAAGGTCTTTTATTTGATACATATATGGTATGTGGAGTGTCAGAACATCGCTCATATACCTTTCCAGTGCAATCATATATTCCAAGTTCATTTGTTTTTTACTTCCTACACCATGGGTTTCACCTCTAGCATTGTAAATACACCATGTAACTTCATCTAGATTATTACTTGCTGCAAACTGAGTATTAAATGTTCCATTTAGAATAGTTGTCTCTCCACCTCTTGCAAACCATTCCCATTCAACTTCTGTTGGTAATCTAAAACCTTCTGTATTTTTAAAGTTTGCTTTATTAGGACTTACTATTTTTTCTCCTAATTCTTTTATTTTTAATTCATCATCTGTTAAGCCATACATTGGCTCTCTAATCTACACTTCACACTAAGTTTATTATAATATTCTAAAGCTTCCCACCAAGAAATTCTATCTACTGGATTTCTTCCACCTACAAAGTTACTTGGGTTATTTCTCATCAACTTTACCCACATATCCTGAGTTACTGGATATTTTAATACCTTTAAGTCTGAAACCACTCTCTTTCTATTGAAAAATGAAGGTATATATTTTCCAACTTGAACAAATACCATATTCTTATTTTCAGGCTCTTTACCTTCTTTCTTCTTAGCACCTATTTTTTCAAATGATAGATTTTCTCCTAACCTTAACCTTTTTAATTCTTTCATAAATAAAAAAACACGATTTGTGATAGTTTTAATTTGGGGTAATTTAATTTTAAGCTTATTTTTTACACTTTTTCTTTCAATAAATATTTATTCAGCACCACCATCAAGAGGTGGTTCTACAAGTGGAACAACTGAAACAACTGTTTCAACAAACAGAATGAATATAAAAACACTTGCTAATGAAAATGGATTAAATTATATTGATCTCTTTGCTGGTGCCGGTGGACTTTCAGAAGGATTTATTCAAAGTGGCTATAGACCAGTAGCACATGTGGAAATGAATGAGCATGCAGCAAAGACAATAGAAACAAGAATAGCATATTATTACTTAAAAGATAATGGCAAAATTAAAAGTTATTATGATTATGAAAAAGGAAAAATTCATTATCCCCATTTTGTCAGCATTGCTAATTGCTCCAGCAATTTTAGCACATCAGGTTTCTGCTGATGCTGTAGA
>OGJS01001104.1_pt1 | contig 12897 bp, 11 predicted proteins | sample 1572241 | NCBI WGS metagenome assembly OGJS01 (sample SAMEA2582145, study PRJEB24529) | metagenome | biome: Human gut stool | place: China | collected 2011 | reverse complement strand
GTGGTAAGACGCAAAAGTACCTCTCCAAAAGTTACTATCTTCTTCATGATATCAATAATTTCAATTAATGATCAAATGTACTATCAAAAATCCAACAGAGCGCAAATTTTTAATAAATTTTATTGCTATACTAACAGATAGAGAATACATTTAGTCTATTTGTAGTACCTTTGCCCGAAAGCTAAAATATAGAAATAAAATAACATGAATTTAACCTCAAAAGATCTCGAGAAGTTTATTCGTTTCCAGCGAAATGAGTATACTGAAAGTATTGTGTACGACCGACTGGCTTCTATTGAAAAAAACACATCCAACAGCAAGGTACTACGCTTGATCTCCGCCGAAGAGAAAGCCCATTACTATACACTCAAAAAGTATACGAATACCGAAGTGAAGCCCAACCGCTGGCGTATTGCCAAATACTACTGGTTAGCGCGCATCCTGGGTATCACATTTGCCATTAAACTTATGGAATCCAGCGAAAACAGTGCCCATCAGGACTATGCCCGGTATACGGAATGTGAGGATTTGCAGCGTTTGTCATGCGAAGAAGAGATACACGAAGAAAAGCTCATCGGGTTGATAAACGAAGAACGGTTGGAGTATATGGGTTCTGTGGTACTGGGACTAAATGATGCTTTGGTAGAGTTTACCGGAGCATTAGCAGGTTTCACTCTGGCACTGAGTGACCATAAACTGATAGCACTGACAGGAAGTATTACCGGTATTGCTGCTGCACTGTCTATGGCATCATCGGAATACCTGTCTACCAAATCGGAAGGTGATAAGAGCAAACATCCGGCAAAGGCAGCCATTTACACAGGTATTGCCTATATCATTACGGTAGTTGCACTGGTAGCTCCTTTCATTTTAATCAGCAATGTACTGATAGCATTGGGAGTAATGTTGGCTATGGCACTTATTATTATAGCATTGTTCAATTATTACTACTCGGTGGCACGTGGTGAAAGTTTCCGAAAACGTTTTATGGAAATGGCCGTACTCAGTTTCAGTGTGGCCGGAATAAGCTTTCTTATAGGGTATGCCCTGAAAACATTCACAGGTATTGATGTGTGAATTAATCAGGAGTCAAGTGGCAAGGTTATCCACTTCTTAACTACTAATGAAGTGATAACCACTAAACTACTTGCCCCTGATAGACAAACTTAACTACTTCATAAAATTGTGAAACGTTCATGAACAATCTTTGCTATATGTTGTTTTTGCAATAACGAACAACGTTATTAAACCTAAACAAAAAAAAGTTATGAAAAAGTTTATTGCATTATTAGCATTAGTATTGGTAAGTGCATCTACCATGATGTATGCACAGGAATCAGAAAGAGCCGTACGTCGCGCCGATCGTAAAGCACAAAGAGACGCAGAAAGAGCAAGACTGAAAGCAGAAGAACAAGTAGCCGACGCAGTATCGTATGATGACGCTGTAGCCGCATTGAAAGCCCACCAATTCGTACTGGAAGCCGACCAGGTGATGTTCCGTAACGGACAGACAGCTTTCGTTAACTCTAACACCAACTTCGTACTGGTAAATCAAGGACGTGGTACCGTACAGGTAGCATTCAACACGGTATATCCCGGCCCTAACGGTATCGGTGGTGTAACTGTAGATGGTTCTACCTCGGATATGCAGATTACAACTGACAAGAAAGGTAACGTTAACTGCCAGTTCAGTATTCAGGGTATCGGTATCTCTGCACAGATTTTCATTTCACTGACTAACGGTGGAAACAATGCTACCGTAACCATCAGCCCGAATTTCAACTCCAATACGATGACGCTGACTGGTAATCTCGTTCCATTAAGCCAATCCAGCATCTTTAAAGGACGTTCTTGGTAAAGCCCTTTACAATATATATATTTCCACTCCGCTGCAAATTGCCAGAAATGTGTACATTTGCAGCGGAGTTTTTATATTTTTGCATCCAAATATGAGAGAATTTATCATTGCAGACAACCAGGACATCACCAAAGCAGGTATGATGTTTCTACTCAGTAGTCAGAAAGACACAGCCTTGTTACTGGAAGCAGATAACAAAGCCGAATTAGTTCAGCAACTGCGTCTGCATCCGCAAGCAGTAGTAATACTGGACTATACGTTATTTGATTTTTCTGGTGCGGATGAGTTAATTGTCCTGCATGAGCGTTTTAAAGAAGCAGACTGGCTCCTTTTCTCTGATGAATTGAGTATGGAATTTCTCCGACAAGTATTATTCAGCAGTATGGCTTTCGGAGTAGTGATGAAAGATAACTCAAAAGAGGAAATCATGTCCGCCCTGCAATGCGCTTCACGCAAACAACGGTATATCTGCAATCATGTCAGCAATCTGCTGCTTTCGGGAACGGCTTCTTCCGCCGCATCCCCTGCAACGGTGGATGATCATCTGCTGACGCAGACAGAAAAGAATATCCTCAAAGAAATTGCACTGGGGAAGACGACAAAAGAAATAGCGGCAGAAAAGAACCTCAGCTTTCATACAATCAACAGCCACCGAAAGAATATCTTCCGGAAGCTGGGAGTCAACAATGTGCACGAAGCTACCAAGTACGCGATGCGTGCAGGGATTGTGGATTTAGCGGAATACTATATTTGACAGCCGGTTCAGTTCTGAAAGGGAACAGCCTATCGGGTTATCTCACCACTTCCTACACATATCCCCGCTTCTTCATCATAAATCACCCCGAACTGACCGGGAGCAATGCCCTGCAACTTCTCAGAAGATAAGATACGGAACTGACCGCCCTCTTCCTGTACCAGCTTTCCCTTCGTAAATTCGGGAGTGTGACGAATCTTGAACGTAATATCTATCTCCTTTCCGGCATCTTTCCACGGATTCTCCGTAATAAAGTGAAAATCATTGATACGGAACTCACTGCCAAACTGCGTTTCGACTCCATATCCATGAGAGACATAGATGATATTTTCCTCAACATCCTTCTTGATCACAAACCAGGGACCGCCACTCAATCCAAGTCCTTTCCGCTGTCCGATCGTATGGAACCAGTAGCCGCGATGCGTGCCCACTTTCTTTCCGGTTTCCAGTTCTATAATCGCCCCTTCCCGCTCTCCCAGGAAACGACGAACGAAATCATTATAGTTAATCTTTCCCAAAAAGCAAATTCCCTGACTGTCCTTTCTTCGGGCACTGGGCAATCCTGCCCTGCTTGCGATTTCGCGTACTTCCTGCTTCATCAGTCCGCCGATAGGAAACATCAGTTTGGAAACTTGCAGGTAGTCTATCTGGGCCAGGAAATCCGTCTGGTCTTTAACAGGGTCTTTGGCTGTTCCAAGCCACGTCTTGCCGTCCTGCCGGATGGTGGTGGCGTAATGCCCTGTCGCCGTAAAATCGAAATTCTTTCCGACCTGCTGTTCGAAACAGCCAAACTTGATGAGTTTGTTACACATCACATCCGGATTCGGTGTCAGTCCTTTCTTTATTTTATCAATCGCGTAGGCGGCCACATTCTCCCAATACTCCTTATGCAAATCCACGACTTCCAAGGACAAACCATACTTACGGGCAATGGCAGTGGACATTTCAATATCTTCTTCGGCTGAACAATCCATATACTCCGCCCCGTCCATACCTATTTTGATATAGAAAAGAGTCGGTTTGTATCCTTGCTCACAAAGAAGGTGAACGACAACAGAGCTATCGACACCTCCGGACAATAATGCAGCTATATTCATCATCATAATTATTCGTTAAACAACAAAAGTTGTGCTAAGATGCCAATGTATTAATCACCGACAAATTAGCACATCAGCAAATCTGTTTCATTAAATCTTTATCAAAGTCAGGTTACGGTCCATCCAAAAATCATTTACTCTATATCACTCTCTTTGGATTCTAATTATTCTCTCTCTATTTATATGAATACCTATTGATCATTTTCGATGTTGCAAAGATAAGGCGGGATTTGCTAACAGCCTATCACATATTGAAGGCATTTTTATACCATAAATGTGGTAGATAAGCAAAGTATTTCCTACATTTGCACACTGAAAAGCTTTTTAAGATGACGAATTTACGCAAAATACTACTTATACCTGCCCTGATCGTCGTATCTGTCAGCAGCTTCTTTTCGTGTGGTGTGGACCGCTGGCCGGAATATGCCCACCTGACTGAACTGGATACATGGATGTATGATATCATGCAACAGAATTATCTGTGGTATCAATATATGCCTGGCTACGATGAAGTAAACCTGTTTCAGGACCCTGCCACCTTCTTATCCAAAGCAAAATGGGACAAAGACAGCTACTCTTTTGTAGATTCTGTCCTGGAAGCTCCGTTGCCAACCTATGGATTCGACTACTCGCTCGTCAAGAGTCAGGATAACGATACGGCATACAATGCCTTGATTACTTATGTTATCCCCGAATCACCCGCCGAAAAAGCCGGACTCCAACGCGGTGACTGGATTATGAAAGTAGACACTTCCTATATCAGCAAGAAGTATGAAACGCAACTACTGCAAGGTACAATAGCAAGAGAACTTTCGATGGGGGTATGGAAAGAAGTCGAGGAAGAGCCCGAAGAAGGGGAAGAAGTACCGGAAGAACCGGTTATGGTGTATAAAGTAGTACCGAACGGTGTCACGCTGGATTTGGGAGCCGCCCAGTCTATAGAAGACCAACCGGTACATAAATACGAAATTCTGACTTTAGACAATGGTGCTAAAGTCGGCTATCTGATGTACAACAGCTTCACCGCCGGAACCAATGACGATCCGGAGAAGTATAATAATGAATTACGTAAAGTCTCAACGATATTTCAGGAAGCCAACGTACAAGCCACTATCCTTGACCTTCGCTATAACGAAGGAGGATCGCTGGACTGTGTTCAGTTACTTGCCACCATCCTTGTGCCAAATGCAAGAATGGGCACTCCGATGGCTTATCTGGAATATAACGACAAGAACTTGGACAAAGACGCGACCATCAATTTCGATCAGGAGGTGCTGAAGACCGGTGTCAATCTGAATCAAAACACTTTGGTAGCAATCACCAGCGGAACAACAGCCGGAGCAGCAGAAATGCTACTGACCAGCCTATACAAAGAGGATCAGGCTCCTAACATTATTGTCATGGGTAGCGCAAGCAAGGGACAAACAGTGGCTACAGAGCAATTCATCAACGAAACCTACCGTTGGTCTGTCAATCCGGTGGTATGCACCGTTTACAACTCCGACCATGATGCAGGCGAAGACGCATTCGTGCTTGTTCCCAGCGATAAATTCAAAATAAGCGAAACGTCTATTAACGGGACTACTGATTACAGCCAGTTCCTCCCTTTCGGCAATCCTAAAGAAAGAATGCTAAGCATAGCCATCCAGACATTGGAGGGAACCTATCCGCCGAAAGACGAAGACAAAGAAGAAGAAACTCGAAGTACCAAGAGTATTAAGATAGAAAAAAGTGTCAGCAGTCCTGCCAGCAGAAGATTTGCCGGAGGGTTACGGATTAAATAAACAAGTATGAAAAAGATAGCACTTCTGTTGTGTGCGATAGTAATGTTCGGTTGTTCGGATGATGAAGAAAAAGCAGGCACAGAAGTTCCTGACCCGGAAATAAGCAAGATGCTGTTCTCCGAATTTTGCAAGTCCGATGGAATCGGAGTATCTGACGTTACTAAAGAAGAAGAGTTTCGCTACGAAGATGCCTGGCTGACCGGTTATACCTACACGCAAGAAGTTTCGATAGCGGACTTGACAGAGATCATCAGCCATCCGCTTACCATCCAATACGGAAACAACAGAAGCAGTGTTACTTTCACAGACGAAATAGGGACTGAGCGTAAATACACCTTAAACGAAGAAGGATACGCCACGCAATGCGAATATGCTTCTCTTGATCAGAAGAGACAATATACTTTTTCATATACGGAAGGCTATCTGACACAAGTGAATGAGAAGATTATGCCCCGGGAAGGAAGCAGCGATGCAGTTATCTCGCACACTCTTTCTCTACAGTATGACAAGGGCGATTTAATCTCCACCACCTCTCCTTCACTGCCTAATGAATCATCCACCGGATACGGAGAGCTTCAGACTAATTATGAAGCGGGAGAAGACATCAATTATTATCGCCTCCCCTGCATGCTGGTGGCAGATACTTATCCCCTCTCCTTCCATCGTGAAGCCTTGTTTGCCGGCATGCTCGGCAAACCGACTCAGCACCTTACTACCGCGTCCTGCCCCAATGAGCCGAGTGACACATACACCGAAAGAACCGAATATACCTACAACTTTGATAAAAACAAGAAACCTGTCAGTCTAAAGATCAGTACTAAATATAGCAATGGTAAGAGTACATCTTATCTGAATCGCACGATCTCAATTACGATTGAATAACCCGATTCTTGTCAAGAGCAGATTTATAGATTCTTAACTCCGACTAGCCTTTTCCGCTACATAAAAGTCTGTTTATCGAAACAAAGCCTCCGTTTTCACCTAACAAAGCATCTGATTACACTTAACATAGTATGTAATTTGCCTTAACATACCTTCTAATTCTTCCCGACATCCCTTCTAAATTTCAATAAGCACCGAGCTGAACCACTCCCAGCACCGATCTGAACAGTTCCTCACCAAGTAGTACACAAAAAAGGAGAAAGTTTTCACTTCCTCCTTCTATCGTAGTTTAATTTCAATCTACTATATGATTATGTCTCCAAAGATACGACATCCGGATGCAAAAGTCAAGCTTTTCCGGTTTTATTTCTTGAAGAATTTATCAAAGAACAAAATCTGGTAATCGATAGCGTTATTCCAGTATTCTCCGGTATGTCCTCCGGGACGGGTGATAAAATCATGATCGATCTTCTTTTCCAATAAGCGGTTGTGCAAATCCTTATTCACCTGAATGAAGAAGTCAGCCTCGCCACAATCAAAGATAATTGCCAAATCCCCGTTCTGAATCTTATCAATCTGATTGATTACAGTATGCGTATCCCATATTTCCTTGTTAGATTCATAATCCCCCAGGCGTTTTGCCATGTCCCAATTCTTCGGGAACGGACGAATGTCTACGCCTCCACTTGTACTTCCACAAGCGCCAAAGGTATCTTTATGACGGATAGCAGTCCACAGACCACCATGTCCGCCCATACTCAGACCGGTAATGGCACGCCCCTTGCGGTCGGTGATTGTCTTGTAATGTCCGTCGATATACTTCACCAGTTCCGATGAGACAAAAGTTTCATATCGGAAAGACGGGTCTTTCGGACTGTCCCAATACCAGCTGGTACTTCCGTCCGGGCAAACAAATATGATTCCTTTCTCATCCGCAATCTGAGGCAGATTGGGTTTAATCTCAATCCACGTCTTGGCATGTCCGCCAAAACCATGCAAGAGATAAACAGTAGGACACGCCGTAGCTTTCTTTCCCAATGCCGCATCCGGAGTGACTACTACTACCTTGATGTCCTTGTTCATGGAAGGACTTTTCACTAATAACGTATCTACTTTGGCAGCAAAAGAAGACGCTGCCCCAACTAACAAAAGAGCGATTAATAGAAGTTTTTTCTTTTTCATTGTGTTTATAATATGTTTAGATCCAATCATTCTTCGTCTTCTCCCGAAGGTTGAAATTCGGCAACAGGTGTCTCAAAAGTCTGATGACACTGCTGGCAAGTATATTCCCAATGATTGTCCCCCGGAGGCGCCGCTGCCAGCATGGAAAGTACAGCCGCACCAACGGCACGCAGTTTGTGTCCTTTTCTCAATACGAATTTAATATCGGACGAACCGCAATAAGGACAGAGCGTCAGTTCTTCGGGCCAGCTTTGGTTCTGCCTCAGCACCTGAACGGCTTTCTCATAATCTTCATCCGCCACCAGAATATCCACTCCCGCAATACTGCTCACGCAACTTTTATACAAAGTAGAAAAGTTCTCATTATGCAGAATAGATTCAATGCCCTCATTCTCCAGCGCCCCTTGAAGGATATGCGCCTTCATCGCGTCATTACAGGTAATCAATTTTACGGTTTTCATACTTAACCAGATTTTATTATTCCCACAAAAATAGAACATAAAATTGAAATGTGAAACTATTTTCCATTAACTTTGCAGTCGCTAAACTACAAATAACATGAAAAGACTACTGTCGCTTCTGCTGTTTTGCAACATAACCATATCCTTCCTTCTGGCACAGCCTGTCCACCAAGTGAAGGGAACAGTCATTGATAAATCCAGCCGTCAGCCGTTGGAATTTATCAATGTAATGATTGTCGGACTCAATAAAGGCGGAGTGACGAATGCCGAAGGTAAGTTCTCGATCGGGCAAGTACCGCCCGGCATCTATCGCCTGCAAGCGTCCGCTATCGGATACAAAACTGTCACTACCCCCGAATACATGCTTTCGACCAGAGACCTACATATACAAATAGAGATGGAAGAGAATCAGACGGAACTGGAAGGAGTGACCGTCACCGCCTCCCCTTTCCGTCGGGACATTGAAAGTCCGGTCAGCCTGCGCATCATCGGATTGCAGGAAATAGAAAAGAGTCCGGGAGCCAACCGGGACATCTCACGCATCGTACAGTCTTATCCGGGAGTTGCCTTCTCACCGATAGGATACCGTAACGACCTGATCGTACGCGGTGGATCGCCTTCCGAAAACCGCTTTTACCTGGACGGAGTAGAGATCCCTAATATCAACCATTTCAGCACACAGGGAGCATCGGGCGGTCCGGTAGGTATCCTTAATGCCGACCTGATACGGGAAGTGAACTTCTATACCGGAGCCTTCCCGACAGACAAAGGAAATGCGCTCAGTTCCGTGCTCGACTTCAAATTGCGCGACGGGGACATGGAACGCAATTCCCTAAAAGCTACTCTCGGAGCTTCCGAAGTCTCCCTTGCCTCCAACGGACATTTGGGCAAAAAGACTTCCTATCTGGTTTCCGTCCGTCAGTCCTACCTGCAATTCTTGTTTGATATGCTCGGGCTGCCCTTTCTGCCGACTTTTACGGATGCGCAGTTCAAGCTGAAAACAAGGTTTGACGCCCGGAATGAATTGACTGTACTAGGGCTGGGCGGCATTGATAAGATGAAACTAAACACCAAAGCCGACGATGAAGACAACGAATACATCCTCAGTTACCTGCCTAAGATTCAGCAGGAGACGTTCACTCTAGGTGCCGTATACCGGCACTATGCGGGGGCACACGTGCAGTCGGTCGTTGCCAGTCACAGTTATCTGAACAACCGGAACACCAAATATCAGCAGAACGACGAAAGCGATCCGGATCATCTGATGCTCCGCCTCCGCTCTACGGAACAAAATACTCAGCTCCGTCTTGAGAACAGTTCGTCCTTCCGCAACTGGAAAGTCACTGTCGGAACCAGTCTGGACTATAGCCAGTATAGCAACACCACCTTTCAGAAGGTATATACCGACCGTGCGCAGACGTTCGACTACCATACCTATCTGGGCATCATGCGCTGGGGACTTTTCGGAACGATCAATTACACCTCCATAGACGAGCGTTTTACGGCTTCTCTGGGACTGCGTGCCGATGCCAACAACTACTCGGCAGCCATGAAAGACCTGTCCGACCAGCTCTCTCCCCGCCTGTCACTCTCCTATCAACTGACGGAGCACTGGTCGCTGAGCGGAAACGCAGGACTCTATTATCAACTGCCTCCCTACACCGCTCTCGGCTTTAAAAACAATAACGGACTCTATGCCAACAAGTATGCGCTCCGCTATATGCAAGTCAGCCAGGGTAGCATAGGACTGAACTGGAGAAAGGGCGATACCTTCGAAGTATCCGTCGAAGGATTCTATAAAGATTATGACAAAATTCCTCTTTCCGTAGCCGACGGCATTCCGTTGACCTGCAAAGGAAACGATTACGGAGTGATTGGCAACGAGCTGCTTACTTCCACCGCACAGGGACGGTCTTACGGAGCAGAACTTCTCCTTAAATGGCTGGTCGCCAAGAAACTGAATCTCGCCTCATCTTTCACGCTCTTTAAAAGCGAATATCGTACTGATAAGGAAAGCGAATACATCGCTTCCGCATGGGACAACCGCTTTATTTTCAACTTGCGGGGAACTTACAATCTCCCCCGGCACTGGAGCGTCGGAATGAAAGTCAGCTGTATAGGCGGTGCCCCCTATACTCCTTATGATGCCGACAAGTCATCTCTGGTAACAGCCTGGAATGCACAGGGAAAACCGTATTACGACTATACCCGATACAATGAAGAACGGCTCCCGGCCTTCACTCAGGTAGATATCCGCATAGACAAAACATTCTATCTGAAGCGCTGTATGCTGGGTTTCTACATTGATCTGCAGAATATCGCGGGCAGCAAGCTGAAACAGGCAGATGTATTAATGAGCACCGGAGTAATCAAAAATCCGGACGCACCGATAGCCGAACAACGGTATGTCATGAAGTCGCTCAAGCAAGAAAGCGGTACACTGCTGCCGACTTTGGGAATCACGTTTGAATACTAACACTATATTATATAATAACAAACTAAAAATTCACTATGATGAAAAAACAAATTGCATTAGTAGCCCTGTTATTTTTGGGCATGAGTTGTTTTAACGCTTCAGCACAATTCAAGAAATTCAATTTAGGCAAAGCTATTCAAGCAGGAAAAGATGCCGCACAAGCAATCTCTCTATCTGACGCCGACATTGCTGCTATGAGCAAGGAGTATATGGAATGGATGGACAAGCATAACCCACTGACCAAACCGGACAGCGAATACGGAAAACGCCTGGAAAGACTGACCGGAAACATCAAAGAAGTAGATGGTATGAAAGTTAACTTTGGCGTATATGAAGTAGTGGACGTTAACGCTTTCGCCTGTGGTGACGGCAGCGTACGTATCTGTGCCGGACTGATGGACGTCATGACTGACGAAGAAGTAATGGCAGTAATCGGTCATGAGATCGGTCATGTCATCCATACCGACTCTAAAGACGCAATGAAGAATGCATATTTCCGTTCGGCTGTAAAGAATGCGGCAGGAGCAGCCAGCAGCCAGGTCGCCAAACTGACTGACTCTGAACTGGGAGCAATGGCAGAAGCACTTGCCGGCGCACAATACTCACAGAAACAAGAGTACGAAGCAGATGCCTACGGCGTAGAGTTCTGCGTAAAAAACAACATCGACCCTTATGGTATGTACAAATCACTGAATAAACTTCTCGAATTGTCCAATGGGGCTCCCGCATCTTCCTACATGCAGAGAATGTTTTCTTCACACCCCGACACTGCCAAACGTGTAGCCCGTGCTAAAGAACTGGCTGATAAATACAAACAATAAAAAAGACTCAAGATCAGAAATAGCAAAAGAACATATTCCGAGAGCATTTACTTTGCAACCTCGGAATATGTTCTTTTGTTCTTAAGCCCCCCTCATTTCAAAGAATACATCGCCATTCCGCACCAATTGTTTATTAAAAAATCATTAATATACAGCACATATTTGCATGATGTCGTGATTTCATGTAATTTCACGGCAATAATCATTTAAATCCATTTATGGAATTTCTTATCATACTTCTCTTACTTGTACTGAATGGCATCTTTGCCATGTACGAAATTGCGCTGGTATCATCCAGCAAAGCACGTCTCGAAACTCTCGCCGGAAAAGGCAACAAATCTGCACGTGGAGTACTGAAACAACTGGAAGAACCCGAAAAGTTCTTGTCCACCATTCAAATCGGTATTACCCTGATCGGTATCGTATCCGGTGCCTATGGTGGTGTCGCTATCGCAGACGACCTTGTTCCACTCTTCTCCCTCATACCGGGAGCGGAAGCCTATGCACGTAATCTGGCCATGATCACCACTGTGGTAATCATCACCTATCTCTCTCTTATCATCGGAGAGCTGGTTCCCAAATCCATTGCCCTCAGTAATCCGGAACGATACGCAACCTTGTTCAGTCCGATTATGATTTTATTGACGAAAGTATCCTATCCGTTCGTCTGGCTGCTCAGTATCTCCACCCGCCTGCTGAACAGAATCATCGGCGTAAAAAACGAAGAACGCCCGATGACACAGGAAGAGATCAAAATGATTCTCCACCAAAGCTCCGAACAGGGAGTGATCGACAAGGAAGAGACGGAAATGCTGCGTGATGTGTTCCGTTTCTCGGACAAACGTGCCAATGAACTGATGACGCACCGCAGAGACCTTGTCATCTTCCATCCCGACGATACAAAAGACAAGGTGATGAAGACAATCGAAGAAGAACACTACAGCAAATATCTGTTGGTGGACGAGCGGAAAGACGAGATTATCGGTGTGGTATCCGTCAAAGATATTATTCTGATGGTAGGAAATAAAAAGGAGTTCAATCTGCGCGAAATAGCCCGTCCGGCTCTGTTTATCCCCGAAAGTTTATATGCAAATAAAATTTTAGAGCTGTTCAAGAAGAACAAAAACAAGTTCGGAGTTGTTGTTAACGAGTATGGTAGTACAGAAGGTATCATTACCCTGCACGACCTTACCGAAAGCATCTTCGGAGATATCCTTGAAGAAGACGATACGGAAGAGGAAGATATCGTCAGAAGACAGGATGGTTCGATGCTGGTGGAAGCCTCGATGAACATCAAGGACTTTATGGAAGAGATGGGAATCTTATCTTATGAAGACCTGGAGGACGAAGACTTCACGACCCTCGGAGGATTGGCAATGTTCCTGCTGGGCGGTATCCCGAAAGCCGGAGATATCTTCACCTACAAGAACCTGCAATTCGAAGTAGTGGATATGGACCGTGGACGGGTAGACAAACTGCTGGTCATCAAACGGGACGAAGAATAAAGAAAAAATAACCCGAGCAGTAAGCTCACTATATTTATATTAACTTAAAGCACTTAACGATGAAAAAAGTAATTATG
>OGJS01001102.1_pt1 | contig 12908 bp, 6 predicted proteins | sample 1572241 | NCBI WGS metagenome assembly OGJS01 (sample SAMEA2582145, study PRJEB24529) | metagenome | biome: Human gut stool | place: China | collected 2011 | reverse complement strand
GGTAAAAACGTTCAAAAACAGCTTTCTGCTTATCCTCGGGGATACCAATTCCCGTATCTGCGACTTTTATTTCCAACCATTCATCCGACTTAACTTTCATACTCATGGGAAATTCTGCATGGGCTATATCCTGGGTAATGACCTGTATTCCGATAGATATGTTTCCTTCCTCCGGGGAGTATTTCAACGCATTTGAAAGTATGTTAGTCAATATCTTGTCGAATTTGTCATCATCCAGTAAGAGATTGATTGTTTCGGACTGAATGGAACGCCGGACATTTATTTTCTTTTGCTGGAACCCTACAATAAAGCGATCTGCGCAGGCATTGAATAGGGGAATGACATTGGTTTTTGATACTTTCAGTCTTAAGATGCCATTCTCCATTTTATTGAAATCCAGTAGTTGATTGATTAGTTTAAGCATACGTTCGGTATTATGTCTGATTACCTGAAAAAGACTGGACGAACTTAGGCTGTCTTTCGGATTCTCTTCAAGCGTCCGGAATGCTCCGTATATCATGGTCAATGGAGTTCGGAACTCATGAGAGATATTTGTGAAATACTTGATGTTCATCATGTTGGCATACTTCTCCTGTTCACGTTGGACTGTTATTTTTCGTATCTGATCCCTGTTCTGCCTAATACGGCGGTAGATCCTCCATCCGGTATATAAGCAGATCAACAGACATAAAGGGTATACTCCGAATAATAACCACTTCTGGGCCCAGGGAGCAGGCTCTACGAATACGTCAACTGTTTTTGCATCAATCACATCTCCATTTTCATTGATTGCTTTTATTTGCAAAACATAGTGTCCCGCAGGAATATGCGAATAGTAAGCATAATCTTCATTTTCCAGGGAATGCCATTGCTGGTCTAAACCTTCCAGATAGAACTCCGTTTTGTATTTATTCAGGTTTCCATAATCTAATGTTGTATAATAAAAGTATACTCCGCTATTGTTATTGGTAAGGCAAACCTGAGCAATGCTATCTCCTTGCATTTTAACTCTCTTATGCTCATATGGCTTCAATAGCTGTTCGTTAGAAGAAATATATTCGATTTTAATCTTGCAGGTTTCGTATGGTTTTATCTCTTTAGGGTCGAATAGGGTGAGCCCTTTGGTTCCTCCAAATATCAACTCGTCACCCTGCCCATGAATTGCACACATGGGAACATAGGAATCATTCATAATTCCATCTTCTTTGTAATATGAGATAAACCGTTTGTTGGCTGTGTCGAAGCGTATTAAGCCATGTAAGGTTCCTATCCATATATTCTGTTGGCAGTCTTCTATTACACTGCACATCTGCCCGCAGATGTTGGTGTCATTATAGAAACTTATTTTTTTCGAGGTCAGGTCGATGTGCATTAATCCCTGTCCGTATGAAACTCCCCATGCATTGCCGGTGTGGTCAATCATCAGATCCATACATACGATTCCTGTGCTCCGGGAACGGGGAATTTCTATTTCCTCTATTGTCATCTTATTGGAATCTACTATATAAATGTTACCTGCGTATGTACTGACAATAATGCTGTTAGAATCTATTTTTCTGATAGTGTTCACAATTCCTATATTTTCCTTTATAGCAACAGGTGTTTCCGCTCCTTTGCTGAGATAATATAGATTATGATTGCTCTCGAACCATATATTTCCTGTACCGTCTTCTCCTACCGTATAGCAGTAATAAGGATAGATTTTCAGACTTTCAATCTTATTTTCATCATAAACTTTACATTTTATCAGATTGCGGTTGGTTACCAGCCATAGCAAGTTTTCGCTGTCGACAAAGCACTGGTCTATTTCTTCTTTAGAAATAAAAGAAGAGATATCTAATCGGAAGATGCGCTGATCAGCCAGTACATGATAGAGTTCACTGTGAGATACTATTATATAGTAATCATTATTTGTTCCTCTGAAAATATTGGTGATATCCTTGTTACGGAAAAACTCGATGGTTTCAGTCTCTTTTTTAAATCGCGATTGCTGATGATATAATACTTGGTACCCATCTCTTTCGGACCCTATCCAGACATTCTGGTGGGAATCAACATATACAGTTGAAATATCATCCAATGGTATGTGGAAGGGAAAGTCTGTATGGTTTTGGTCGATGATTGTCATTTTTACAGTATCCCATAGATAGAGTTGATTGTTTTTGGCATATAGTAGCATAGAGGAACTGTTATAAGGAGTAACTCTTTTGATATGCTTATTCTTCAGCACCATAGAAACGCGTTCAATGGAATCATTGATTACCCGGCGGAAAGTATTAGGATCTATAATGAATATTCCCTGGGAAGTATGGTAGAACAGGTCCCCATTTGGAAGTAATCCGGCTACATCCGAAAGGTCATCTATCCGGATGGATTTAATCAGACTAAAATCTTTAATGGAGTGACAACAGGCTTCTCCGTCTCTCCATATCCAGAGGTTATCATTACGGTCGGCTAATGGTAAGAAGCCGGAAAGTCGTTTAGTACATATTTTATTCCGCGCATCATACTCATAGATATTGGTGCCGACATCTGAGATGCTGAGAAAGATTCTTCCATCGCTTGTTTCTGTAATCCCGTTGGAGTAGGGGTATACTCCTTCTTTAAAGATAGTTTGAAAACTTCCGTCATTGTTGTAGACCGAAGTCCCGAATTCTGTCAGTACGAATAGTTGTCCCCTGGAAGAACAATACATCTTCAGGACTGCGTCATTACATAAGCTGGTTGTATCTTCTGTGCTTCTGTAGTGATAATAGCGCTTTCCGTTGTATTGGTAAACTCCACCTGGGGTACCAATCCAGATGTATCCTTGTTTGTCTTCAACAATATCTTTAATCTGATTATAACCGATCTGGGGTTGGCGGGTGATTGCGACATCCTTTTGTCCCCGTTCGTCAATGCTGTTGTGACAAGACAGAAAAAGAATACATCCCAAAATATGGGATAGAATTTTCATTTTCATAGTATACAAATATTTGAGGCAAAGTTACAATATATGGTGAGTTAAGCAAAAGAAATATGCCCAATTGGATTTTGATTATACTCATTCGGACTGTGATTACAGATATGTGGACCTTGGTTATAGAGGTTTGGAGAATGGTTACAGTGATATATCAGATATGCATATAACTTTGCCAACAGAAAAATGAAATGCAGAATGTGCGATAATAGAAACTTTTTTTTTAACCTTATTATTATGATGAACTTGAAAACAAGAATCCTGAAACAGAAACTGGCAATGCTGGTTATAATGTGTCTTTTGAGTATGACGGATACGTGGGCACAATTCAGTTCTTCTCCGGATGTGGAAGTGAAAAATAATTCGTTTTATATTGATGGGAAGAAATTCTTCATTAAAGGTATCGGCTATGAAATTGGAGCATTGCCGGGGGAACTACCGAATGAAAGAAAATTCAATCCCGACCAGTTACATTTCGATATCCGGCGTATTTTATCCGGTGGATTTAATACTATTCGTACCTGGGCTGCGTTTACAGAACAGGAACTGGAAGTTCTTCGGCAATATGATATAAAAATAATTATGGGTATCTGGATTGATCCGGCTGGTGACTTTTCAAATACACAATTCGTCGATAATGCCAAAACGATAGTTAATGATGTGTTGAGTTATTCCAAGAATTACAATAATATAATAGGCTATTTAATCATGAATGAACCCCATCCCACGGCAGTTCTGGGAGCTGGGTATCAACATACTGTGAATCTATGGACGGAGCTGGTCAATATCATTCATTCGCAACACCCCAACCGTCCTGTCAGTATAGCCAATACTCCGAATGGTACTTATATTCACCCGCATATATTCGATTTCAGTGCATATAATGTATATATCTATAATCCGGTCACGGTTAATTATCTTCATGGTTATAGAAACCATATTGATTATCTGCAACAACTTAACTCATCGGATCATCCGTTGATAATAACCGAATATGGACTGTCCGTTTCGCCTACTGGTCCGGGCGGTTGGGGATATGGTGGTAATAGTTTGTCCGAACAGGAGTCGGGAGATGTATATATGTATAAGTCTTTGGTTGATGGCGGGGCAAATGGTGCCTGTATATTCAATTATAGTGATGGCTGGTGGAAAGCTGATGATGAATTTGTGCATAGTGATTTACCGGAAGAATGGTTTGGATTGATTGAATATAGCAGTTTGTCGGATAAGCAGGGGCATGAACGCCCGGTTTGGAAAGCTATACGGGATTTCCAGTCCGCAATCATTGCACAGCCGAGATCAGAGGAAATATATATAGATAAAGTTCCTGTTGAGATATTCTTCAATGATACAATTAAAAAAATCAAGGTTTTACTGGAGGATAAATTGATTTATCAAAGAGATATGACAGATGACTATTTACTGGACACTCTTGAAATTAATTATAAAGATGTCAAAGATGTGAGATTGGTGTTTAATTGCTATGACGATAAAAACAATCTGATAAAAACAGAAGAGAAGAGTATTTTGATCACTGCAACTGAACTGACTTTACCTACTCTTCAACTCTCTGTGAATAGCAATTGTTGGCAAACCAACCAGGTTAATGTCACATACAAGGTTACTAAATCTACAGATTTTACTGTCAGTCCAACATTTGACTATGTCTATTATCCGCATATTGGATTTGATTACGGGCAGAAATTCAGTTCGATTATAGGCAACCAGAACCAAGTTGAAATATCCGGTCGGCATAGTATATCCGGAAATATAGATGTTTTTACAGTAGGAGCTGCGTTAATATATATTATAATGGATTTCAAAAGCGTATTTTTAATCAAATGACGATTTCCCGGCATGACCTTAGCACAGGTGTGGAGGAAAATACATTTGTTGAATCTTCTTTGGCTATCCGGATTCTGGGTGATCCGCATAGTGGAAGTCTGACTTTGGTTAGTTACGCGGACTTGCAACTTAGCCATGTGGAAGTGGTGGGTATCAATGGGCAGGTGATTGCAGCATAGCGTGCCGAAAGTTCAAGGCTCGAATTGCCTGTGGGAACATTAGCAAAAGGATTGTACCTGGTCCGGGCTTATGATATGGAGGGGAGGTATACGACCTGTAAGATGTTGCTGACATGATCCCGTTCCTTTTTATATAAGATGTAAGGGTAATTGTCTGTTTCCATGAAAGTAGAATTTTAAGTTGATAATCTTTAATTTATTATTTATATGAAAAAATTATTGTTGGTTTTATTTTTGTTTGTATTTACCTTGGGGGCTGTATATGCTCAGACTGTTCAGGTAAAGGGCTTGGTGATAAGTGGTTCGGACATGGAACCATTGCCCGGAGTAAATGTAGTGGTGAAAGGAAATACTTCTATAGGAACAATCACTGATGTAGATGGTAACTTCTCCTTGTCGGTTCCTTCTGATGCAGTTCTTTCAGTGACTTATATAGGTTTTAAATCTCAAGATGTTTTGGTGAAAGGGCAAAGAACACTTAAAATCGTTCTTCTGGAAGATACTGAATCTCTGGATGAAGTGGTGGTGGTGGGCTACGGCGTTCAGAAAAAAGCCAATCTGACCGGTGCTGTAGCTTCTATAAAAAGTGATGAATTGCTGAAGGCTAAGTCTGCTAATTCTACTAATACATTGGTAGGGCAAATTCCTGGGCTTATCTCGAAACAAGCTAAGGGCGAGCCGGGAGCAGATGATGCTTCTTTGTATATACGTGGTATTGCAACTTTCCGGGGAGATACATCTCCTGCATTTATCATTGATGGGGTAGAACGCTCTTCGGCAGATTTTGCACGTATGGACCCTAATGATATTGAGTCCGTTAATGTGCTGAAAGATGCGGCTTCGGCAGCAATCTTTGGTATGCGTGGCGCTAATGGTGTAGTGGTTGTAACTACTAAGCGGGGAAAGCAGGATAAAACGAGCATTAAATATTCAGGGAATGTCTCTATACAGTCTCCTACAAAGTTGCCGGAATTTGCCAATTCTTATGACTATGCACGTCTGTATAATACATTCATGGGGCAAGAGATATACAAGGAAGATGAATTGATAAAATTCAGAGATGGTACAGATTCTGATAATTATCCGAATACGGATTGGTATAAAGAAATGCTGTCACGAAATGCCATTCAGCATCAACATAACCTGTCCGTGTCGGGTGGTACGGAAAAAATACGCTACTATGTAAGTGCCGGATTTCTCAGTCAGGGCGGACTTTGGGAGGATATAGATTATAAACGCTATAATCTGCGTAGCAATATTGATGCTGATATTACCAAAACAACCCGTTTGGGAGTGGATGTTTCGGGAAGAATGGAAAAGACACTGAATACAGGATCGGCAGAAGGTATCTTTGCCGGGTTGGTACGTAACACTCCTGTTTTATTATGCCGTTTTCAGGATGGTACTTTTGCAGTGCCCGATGCTACTCATACTAATATTGTTGCTGCTAACCAACCTGGAGGGAGTTATAGCAAGGGGAATATATTCGTAGTAGATGCGCGGTTTGATCTGGAACAGAAACTTGATTTTATAACTTCCGGATTGTCTGTTAAGGGGACTGCTTCTTTCAGTAAGAATATATATAAGAATAAATCTTGGAACGTATCTCCTTATGTGTATACTAAAGATGCGGAAGGAGAATATGTCCTGAAACCACGTTCAAGTGCCAGTTTAGGATTAACTCAGAATGGTTCCGAATACCAGGAATATCAGTTGCAGTTTAATTATTCCCGCTCTTTTGGAAATCATAATGTAACCGCAATGGCTATGGCTTTGGCCAGAAAAGGAGATTTTGACGCCTCTAGCATGAATAGGATATCTTTCGACTCTGAGATTTTGGATCAGATGAATGCCGGAAACTCAAAAGACCAATCATTGAGTGCGTATGACAGTAAGACTGCACGTGCCAGTTACATGGGGAGAATCAACTATAATTATGCACAAAAATATCTGGCTGAATTTAATCTGCGCCGGGATGGCTCCGAGAATTTTGCGCCGTCCAAACGGTGGGGTACATTTATGTCTGCATCTTTAGGTTGGGTACTTTCGGAGGAGAAGTTCTTTGAGAAACTGAAGAAAACGGTAAACTTCCTGAAAATAAGAGCTTCCTATGGTACCTTAGGTAATGATAATACGGGTGGTGTGGCTTTTCCCTATTATAGCCGTTTTGAATTGTATTCAGGTGCTACTGCAAGTAATTATCTTCCTAATAACCTGGGCGACTACGTCTTTGGCTCTCTGTTGACGAAAGGCTTGGTACCAGGCGCAGTGGCTAATGCTATGGCTACTTGGGAGAAATCGACCAAAACGAATATCGCGATGGATGCTACCTTGTTTAATCGATTGAACCTGACTGTAGATTTCTTCATGGAACGGAGAACGGATATTCTGGTTCAACGATATGATGAAGTTCCGTCTTCTTTCGGTGGAACACTGCCTTTGGAAAATTTAGGTGAGGTGAAAAATAAAGGTGTTGACTTTTCATTGAGTTATCATCAGAAAGTCCGTGAAGTGGATTTTACATTAGGAGGCAATTTCACATTTGCCAGAAATAAAATTGTAGAAATGGCTGAGGCTGTAGGTACTTCTGAATATATGCGTAAAACGGGCCGTCCCATTAATGGCTATTATGGATATAAGACAGACGGCATCTTCAAATCTCAGGAAGAAATAGATGCGTACGCGAAGCAAGAAGTAGCAGGTACAGGCTATGTTACCCAACCGGGTGATATTAAATATGTCGATGTAAGCGGTGATGGAGTTGTCAATTCTAATGATATGACCTATTTAGGCAATGGAAATATTCCTGAAATTATTTATGGAATCAATGGCGCATTGAACTGGAAGAATCTGGATTTCAGCTTTTTGTTTCAAGGGGCTGCCCGCGTGCAAGTTTATTTGCAGGGTGGAGTTATTCAACCTTACTTCAATCAGGGAAATCTTCCTCAATTTTGGGTGAATGAAAGCTGGACCGAACAGAATATAAATGCGAAATATCCGCGTTTGACAAATTCTATCCATAATAATCCTACGACGGATATCAGTGGTGTACAGACCTATCTCTATGATGCTTCTTATTTACGTTTGAAAAATATCGAGATCGGATATACATTCCCATCCAAGTGGTTGAAATCGGCTGCAATAAATGGACTGCGTGTCTATGTGAATGCACAGAACTTGTTCACTATTTCGGATGTACCGCAAATTGATCCTGAAAACACACAGCAGCAAGGATGGACTTATCCGCAAATGAAAGCGTTTAACGTGGGACTTACTCTTCAGTTTTAATCTCAAAAGCATAAGATATTATGAAAAAGTATAAGAATTTATTGTTGGCATTGTTTGTGGCTTTGGCATCTGGTTGCTCTGATATGCTGGATATTAAGCCTACTTCTTTTATTTCCGATGAAGCCATTTGGGAAGATAAAGTTTTGATAGATAAATTTGTGGCTAATACATACGGTTCAATGTTGTGTGGGTTCAACAGATGTACTGCCGGGTTCGGACAAAACTGGTCCATGTCATGGGCCGGGAATATGGATTCTGCTACAGACGATTTTGCCAGTGTATCCGATTCACCTATTTATACACAGTTGAATAAAGATGCAATCACCGCCCAAAGCTGCCCGTTTGTCAGTGAAATCTGGATTCAGGAATACCTTGTGATACGGAAGTGTAATACTATTATTGAGCGTGTTGCCGGTGTCGATGATAAAGTACTGACTGCAAAGGAGAAATTGAGAATAGATGCTGAAGCTCGCTTCTTGCGTGCATTCTGTTATTTCGATTTAGGCCGTACTTTTGGTAAAGCTCCATTGATACTTAAAGCCCAGAATCTGGAAGAGGATTTGTTGGTAGCTCCCTCCTCATTTGCTGAAATTGTAGAATTCGTAAAAGATGAATGTGATCTATATGCTGATAATTTACCTTTGACTTATCCGGAAGAAGAAGCCGGTCATGCCACGAAAGGAGCTTTCCTGGCACTGAAATCGCGGGCTCTGTTGTATTTGGCCAGTCCGTTGAATAGTGAGGATGATGCCCGCAAATGGGATGATGCAGCAGTTGCGGCTCAGGCTGTAATGGATTTGCATGTTTATGAACTCTACAAAGTGGGTGAAACCCCTTATCGCTCTATGGAATTTGATAAAACAGCTGCTAATAAGGAAGTTATTTTTGAGCGTCGTTTTTCTTTTCCCGAAGCTCCTCACAATATTCATATGATGTGGAGTTTGGATGCTGAGGATGCCGGGTCATGGAATGGTTTGTATCCTACCCAGAATTTAGTAGATGCTTATGAGACTATTGACGGAAAACTGATTGATGATCCTACAAATACAATGTATGATGCCCAGGATCCGTATTCAAACAGGGATGCCCGTTTTTATCAAAGTATCATTTATAATGGTTCAACGTGGGAAACTTATCTGATGTCTATGGTGACCAATACGGTTGATCCTTCCAAGAATGGTTCATGCAAGCCTCAGTTGGGTAAGGCGCGTTGCGGCTATGGTCCTAAGAAGTTTATAGAGGAGCTCGATCCTTCTACCAACCTGTACGGAGGATATGCTCAAAGTAATAATTGGCCATATATACGCTATGCAGAGGTTTTGCTGAATTATGCCGAAGCAAAGAATGAAGAGTTGGCTGCCCCCGATCCAAGTGTCTATCTGGCAATCAATGAAGTTCGTTCCCGTTCCGGACAACCGGATCTGCCTTCGGGATTGTCGAAAATAGAGATGCGTGAAAGAATTAAGAATGAGCGCAGAATTGAACTTCTTCTGGAGGAGCACCGCTTCTATGATCTGCGTCGTTGGAAAGATGGCGACGTACTGGCCGAACCGATTATGGGTATGAATATATATGATGACAATGTCACATTGCGATATGAAGTGTCTAAGGTGGAAGACCGCATTTTCAATGGTACACACTATTACTTGCCCATTCCGCTTAAAGAACAGGAGAAGAACCCGCTATTGAAAGATTAATCTATGAATGTGAAATTATTGGTATTGCTGACTATAGTAGTGGCTACCGGTACAGCTTGTACTGAACGTCCGGTAACGAAGCCTGTTGTGAATAGTGCATTTGTACCCCAAGAGTATAAATTGATTTGGAATGACGAGTTTGAATCTGTAGATCGCTCCTTGCCGGATACTTCAAAGTGGAAATATGAAGTTGGAGGTGGAGGTTGGGGGAATGCCGAACTGCAATATTACGTTCCTGCTGTTTATGAAACGGATACGGTGGCTTATCTGGATGGAGGGATATTATATATTAAAACATTAATACCTGATAAACCGGTTGAGGGATACAATTATTTATCTGCACGGATGAATACGACTCAAAGCTGGAAGTATGGTTATTTTGAAGCCCGGATAAAGTTGCCGGAAGGAGTTGGCACCTGGTCTGCTTTCTGGATGTTGCCCGAAGATTTTAAGAATTGGCCGTTGGATGGTGAGATAGATATAATGGAACATGTAGGGAGTCATCCTGATTCTATTCATATATCTGCTCATACAGAACGATACAATCACAGTATCGGAACGCAGCAAACTTCCATTACGGTTATTGACAAGGCACAAGATGATTTTCACGTATATGGATTGGAGTGGACACCACAGGAGATCAAAGGTTATATTGACGGTGTGCTTTGTTTCCGGTTTCAGAATGACGGAACCGGTAATAAAGAGACCTGGCCATTTGATGTTCCGTTCTACGTGAAACTGAACCAGGCTGTCGGTGGAGGAATGGGAGGAACAAAAGGAGTAGATAATACTTGCTATCCGGCAATATTCCAGATTGATTACGTTCGTGTTTATCAAAAGAATTAATATATTTAGGGGCATTTGAAGGCTTACACTGGTTGTAAAGCCGAAAGATGTCCCTAATTCTCAATGTAATAGGTAGATGACAATGAAAAAACTTTTAATTTGTAGTTGGGTTTTAGGGAGCTTTCTGCTGGGTGCTTGTTCCGCTCCGTCCGGAATTGAGATAAAGAAATCCGGAGAAGGGTTTAAACTCTATATTAACGGAGTGGATACATCTATTAAAGGTGTAGGTGGAACTTACCGGTTGGACGTTGCCAGCCAGAATGGTGCCAATGCTTTCAGAACCTGGGGCGGAGATGTAGAGTCAGTTAGGAAAGCCCTGGCTTTAGCTGCAGAAAATAAGATGTACGTAATGCAGGGGATAGCAATGACTAAAGATTCGGCACTCTATTATGACGATGCATACAAAGATAAACTGCGTAAGGAAGTACGCCTCTTGGCAGAGACTTTCAAAAATGATACTTGCCTGTTGGCCTGGGGAATTGGAAATGAAATCGATCTGGGTAATGCTAATGTAGGTGCTGCGTGGAGTTTTGTGGAAGAGTTAGCGCAGATCATTAAATCAGTTGATAAACGCCATCTGGTATCTACGGTTATTGCACACAATCCGGCTGCTCTTGACTCTATTGCTAAATTTGCTCCTACACTTGACTATGTAGGTATCAACACGTATGGTCCGATTGGTGAAATAAAGGAGATGGTAGACAAGTCTGCTTATAAAGGTCCTTTTATGGTGACGGAATGGGGGCCAACCGGATGGTGGGAAACTGCTTCTACAGACTGGAAGGCACCTATCGAGCAAACAAGCGAAGAAAAAAGACAGGTGTACGAAGAACGTTATACCCGCTATATCCTTGCAAATGAGCGTTGTCTGGGTTCTTTTGTTTTTCTATGGGGGCAGAAGGAAGAACGTACTCCCACCTGGTTCAGTATGTTTGTAGAAGGCAATGTAGAGGGATTGCCGCTGCGTGGCGAAAAGACTCCTATGGTAGAGGCTATGCAGAGGGTCTGGACCGGAAAAGAACTGACGGAAACGGCTCCTGTGGTTGAGGCTATGACTATAAACGGAATGCATGCCATCAACAGTGTTCGCGTCAAAGCCGGAACTGCGTTCAAAGCTCATGTAGCCGTCACCGATAAAGAAAACGATCAGTTGACTTATGTATGGGAAATATTGAAAGAAGCCACCGAACTTGGCTTCGGTGGTTCTTTTGAACCACGTCCGGAAAGAGTGGGAGAGGTGAATACTTCGGATACCGCAACTTACGAAACGATTGTTGAAACTCCTGGTGAATATAGATTGTATGTATATGTGCTGGATAATACGGGATTCGTATCTACAGTGAATGTTCCATTTCAAGTATATAAATAAGTATGAAAACAACTAAATTTCTCTCTGCCTGTCTCTTATTACTTCCTTTTATGTCGTGTACACAGGTATCCGACACCAAAGATAAAGCGGTTGAGAACAAGGTAGACAAACTGCTTTCTAAGATGACGTTGGAGGAGAAGATCGGTCAGATGAACCAGATCAGCTCTTTCGGCAACATTGAAGAAATGAGTGTGTTGATTAAAAAAGGTGAGATAGGCTCTATTTTGAATGAGATAGATCCGGTCCGTGTCAATGCTTTGCAGCGCGTGGCGGTGGAAGAATCCCGCCTGGGAATTCCGCTGTTGATAGCCCGTGATGTTATTCATGGGTTTAAGACTATTTTTCCTATCCCTTTGGGGCAGGCTGCCACTTTTGATCCTTCTGTGGCAGAAGAAGGTGCGCGTGTGGCAGCTGTTGAGGCATCCTCTGTGGGAATTCGCTGGACGTTTGCCCCGATGATTGACATTGCCCGTGATCCGCGCTGGGGACGCATTGCCGAGGGTTGTGGAGAAGATACCTATCTGACTTCTGTTATGGGGGCTGCTATGGTTAAGGGATTTCAGGGTGATTCATTAAGCAGTCCTTCTTCCATTGCTGCTTGTCCGAAACATTTTGTGGGATACGGTGCTGCCGAAGGCGGACTTGATTATAACTCTACGTTTATTCCCGAACGCCGTTTACGTAATGTATATCTGCCTCCGTTTGAAGCTGCTGCCAATGCCGGT
>OGJS01001068.1_pt1 | contig 13157 bp, 10 predicted proteins | sample 1572241 | NCBI WGS metagenome assembly OGJS01 (sample SAMEA2582145, study PRJEB24529) | metagenome | biome: Human gut stool | place: China | collected 2011 | reverse complement strand
TAATGCCGCCGATGTAGTAGAGGGCCAGATCGGAAAGGCCTGCATAGCCGTTGCCTGCGAAAAGGTTCTTGCCGTCCTTCCAGATTGACTGGTGAACATGCATACCGGAGCCGTTGTCGCCGACGACGGGTTTCGGCATAAAGGTTGCAGTCATACCGTAGGCTGCTGCAACATTCCATACCGTATATTTAAGAATCTGAGTCCAGTCAGCGCGTTTGGTCAGAGTGCTGAACAGTGTGCCGATTTCGCACTGGCCGCAGCCGCCGACTTCATGATGATGAACTTCAACCGGAACGCCTTGTTCTTCAAGAAGTTCGCACATTTGGGAGCGGATATTGTAGAGAGAGTCGACCGGAGGAACCGGGAAATAACCGCCCTTAACGGTAGGACGATGGCCGCCGTTGGCGCCGTTCATATCCTTTCCGTTGCTCCAATAGCCTTCTTCACTTTCAATCTTGAAGAAGCTGTGATTCATTGTGGTGCCCCAGCTGACACCGTTAAAAATGAAAAATTCCGGCTCGGGTCCGAAGTAAGCGGTATCGCCGATGCCGGTGCTCTTTAAGTAAGCTTCTGCACGATTGGCAACGCTGCGGGGGTCACGATCGTATCCCTTTCCGGTAGAAGGCTCAACGACGTTACAGGTCAGAATCATTGTCGGAATATCTTCGTCGGCGAACGGGTCCATACGGGCACTGTCCGGATCCGGCATCAGCAGCATGTCGCTGGCCTCAATGCCCTTCCATCCGGCGATGGAAGAACCATCGAAAGCGTGACCTTCTTCAAACTTGTCTTCATCAAAAGCAGAAACCGGTACGGAAACGTGCTGTTCTTTGCCTTTGAAATCAGTAAAGCGCAAATCAACAAATTTGACGTTGTTGTCCACAAGCATCTGCATGATTTCAGCGCTGGTCTTAGCCATGGATATCTCCTTAGTAAATTTGGACGTGGCAATCAAAAAATATGTTCAACAAAGCTTATGCAAATTTCGTGCCAATTTTTGACATGCACGAAATCATGCATTCTCAAAGAACCTCAGTAAGCAGTCGTAAAAACTTTTGTAATGATGCACCTTTTTAGTGCAAATTGGAACATTTTGGGGAATTTTTTTATTAATTTTTGAACAGAGTTAGAACACTGCTGGAAGTGGTGCATTTCTTCAGAAAGAAAGAATTAGCGGCCGAAATCGGCCGCATGATTTGATATTTGAATGTCGGAATTCGGCTAAAGAAAAGCCTCAAGCACTTCATTTAAAAAGAGCCAGCCTTTCTCCGTTGTTTTAATCCTCTTGAGGTGGTCGCAGACAAGGCCTTTCTCTCGAAGTTCCGTCCAAATCGGTTCAATAACATCGAAATCAAGACCGGTCCTCTCGGTATAAAACTCAAAGGGGACGCCTTCCCTCAAGCGAAGTGCATTGAGCATAAATTCAAACGGCAAATCTTCCGGAGAGATCGGTTTTCGTTCTGCGATTTGTGTTTTGTGTTCTTTAAAAGAGAGGAGCCAGCGAGCCGGGTCACGGTAGTTATAAAACCGTTCGGGAATGCTTTGCAGCGTCAGTTTTCCATGAGCGCCCGGGCCCACTGCCAAATAATCTCCGAATTCCCAATAGTTCAGATTGTGCCGACAGCGTAAACCTTCCTTGGCATAAGCAGACACTTCATAGTGATCAAAGCCTCGGGCCGCGGTTTTATCCCTGACCAAATCCGACATGTCTGAGAGTACGTCGTCATCAGGCATCCCTTTTGGCGGGAATTTGGCAAAGTAAGTATTCGGCTCCAGCGTCAGCTGATAACAAGACAAATGCGTCGATCCGAAAGAAAATGCCGTTTCCAGCTCTTCGTCCAGTTCCTGAATAGTTTGGCCGGGAAGCCCGAACATTAAATCCAGGTTGAAGTTCTCAAAGATCTTTCCGGCGCTTTCAGCGGCCCGCTTGGCTTCCTGTGAATTATGAACCCGGCCTAAAGCCTTCAATTTAGAGTCATCAAAACTTTGAATTCCGATCGAAAGCCGGGTGACTCCGGCTTTTCTAAAGTCTTTGAATTTCTGCTCTTCAAAAGTGCCGGGATTGGCTTCCAGCGTAATTTCGATGTTTTCGTGGAACGGAATACTGCGGTCGGCCGCTTCAATGATTCTGCCGATGGTATCCGGCGCCATCAGAGAAGGTGTTCCTCCTCCAAAAAATATGCTCTTCAGCTTTCTTCTCTGAACACGGGCGCCCTGCTCTTTGAGCCCTTCAATAATAGCGGCCTCATAGAGCGCTTCCGGTGCCGGCCCCCTCAAGCCGTGAGAATTAAAGTCGCAGTAAGGACATTTTTTAAGGCACCACGGCCAGTGAATATATAAAGAAAGCGGGAGTTCTTTCAATTTACCAATTCCAACGTTCGGTTAATAAACTGCGCATTTTTCTCATGGCTTTGCCGCGATGGCTGACAGCATTCTTTTCTTCTGCCGTCATCTGAGCAGCGGTCTTTCCATCCGGCGTCACGATAAAGAAAGGATCGTATCCGAAGCCGCCCTCGCCTTTCGGTTCGTATCCGATCGTACCGTTCCAAAAATCAATCGCAATCAGCGGCTCAGGATCGTTTTCATCACGGACGGCGACAATAACGCAGGTGTAATGCGCGTTACGATTGTCTTTGTCTACAAGTTCTTTAATCAGCTTTGCGTTGTTTGCGGCATCCGAGCTTGGTTCACCGGCAAAGCGTGCGCTCAGAACGCCGGGTGCGCCCTTTAAGGCATCCGCGCAAATTCCCGAGTCATCGGCAATGGCCGGAAGACCGGAATGCTTCGCCGCCCATCTGGCTTTCGTCAGCGCATTTTCCACAAAGGTACCGAAAGGTTCTTCGGCGGATGGAATTTCCAAAGAACCTTGCGAAATCACTTCGGCGCCCATCGGAGCGAGAAGCTCCTGCATCTCTTTCATTTTCTTTTTGTTATTGCTGGCGAGAACAATTTTTTTTGACATGTCTTTTACTCCTCGGCGAGGGCTGCTCTCTGAGCAGCAAACAGCTGTTTCAATCCGTCTTCAGCCAGCTTGAGCAAGGCATCTAGGTCTTTCCGACTAAAGGGTTCTCCTTCGGCGGTTCCCTGCAGTTCAACAAATTTGCCGGCGTCTGTCATCACGACATTCATATCCGTATCACTTAAATGATCTTCGTCGTAGTCGAAATCGGCAACCGGAACACCTTCATAAATACCGACTGAAATTGCAGCGACTTGTCCTTTGAGCGGAGATTTTTCCAAGGAGCCGTTTTTGATGAGCCAATTGACGGCATCAGCGAGTGCCACATATGCACCGGTAATAGAAGCGCATCTTGTACCCCCGTCGGCCTGAATCACATCGCAATCAATTTTGATCATTCTTTCGCCGAGTGCTTCCATATCGACAACGGCGCGTAAAGATCTGCCAATCAAGCGCTGGATTTCCTGTGTGCGGCCGCTTTGCTTTCCTTTGGCGGCTTCTCGGTCCGTGCGAGTGCCGGTAGCGCGAGGCAGCATTCCGTACTCCGCAGTCACCCAGCCTTTTCCCTGATCTTTGAGCCAGCCCGGGACCTTTTCTTCAACCGAAGCGGTGCAAATGACCTTGGTACCTCCGACTTCAATTAAAACAGAGCCTTCGGCGTATTTTGTGTAGTGACGTGTGATCTTTATCGGGCGCAGTTCGTCTGCTTTGCGGCCGCTCGGGCGGCTCCATGTCTCTTCTGGCATTCCAATCTCCTTCAATAATTTCTGTCAATTCTAATGAAGGCAAAATCTCAAACCGCGATTTTCACCCGATACGAACCTTATAAAAGTTAGAGCCGACTTGAAGGAAGGTAAAATACAGCGGCAGAAAGACCGTGCATTCCAGTTCGATGAAGCGCGGCAGTAAAGGAGTTATCAATGAGTAATATTTCGAGTATGACAGGTTACGCGAATGCAAAAGTCCAAACAGATATGGGCTTACTGAGCATCGATATAAGAAGTGTCAACTCTCGTTTTTTAGATTTGAGTTTCCGCGCTTCCGAAGAAATTCGTTTCCTCGAACCGAAATTCAGAGAAATCATCTCCGGCAAAATTGCTCGAGGCAAGATGGAGTGCCGTTTAAATCTGGTGGATTCCGGCCTATCTGCAGATACGGCTTTAAATGAAGAAGCCCTCAATAAACTTATGGCTCTTCAGACACAAGTCTTAAAGACTGATCCTTCCGCCACGGCGCTCCGTGTTGCCGACATCCTAAATTATCCCGGCATCGTTGCCGCTCCGGTTCCTGACCCTGAGGTCTTTGCAAAGCAGGTTTTAACAGGCTTTGAACAATGTCTCGAAGTCTTTAACGAAAGTCGTCAGCGTGAAGGCGCCGCCCTCGCCCAAGTTCTGCTCAAATACTGCACGCAGATTGAAGATCTCGTTAATACGCTTCGTCCGAAGATTCCTGAAATTCTTCAGGCACAAAAGGACAAACTCACGGAAAGACTTAAGGAAGCCTTAGGCACCACGTTGGCAGACGGTGCTCAGATCACCAAAGAAGAAGTCAATGAGCGCATCCGTCAGGAAATCACGCTCTACGGTATCAAACTTGACGTCAACGAGGAAATGGAAAGACTTTGCACTCACGTTAAAGAAGTGAGAAGAACACTCGACCGGGGAGGCCCCGTCGGCCGTAAGTTGGACTTCCTGATGCAGGAACTCAACCGTGAAGCCAACACGCTCGGCAGCAAAGCTGTATCCATTTCGATGACGGACACCTCCGTCAATCTGAAACTCGTGATCGAATCTATGCGTGAGCAAATCCAGAATCTCGAATAATTTATCTTTTTCAGATAATCAAAGGGGCGCTGATCGGCGCCCCTTCTCATTTTTTCAACGGTTCAAATGATTAGTTCTTGCTGCGGTCGATATGACGGTGAGCAGAGATGAACGGCATCATGGAACGCAGGCGAGCGCCGACGACTTCAATCGGATGAGCAGCCGTCTGAGCGCGGATGGAGCGCAGCATCGGAGCGCCGACCTGGTTTTCAAGGAGGAAGTTCTTAGCGTAAGAGCCGTCCTGAATGTCGCTCAGCGCCTTTCTCATGGCAGCGCGAGCCTGATCGGAAACAACCTTCGGACCGGTGACGTAGCCGCCGAACTCAGCGTTGTTGGAGATGGAGTAGTTCATGTCTGCCAAGCCGCCTTCGTAGATCAAGTCGACGATCAGCTTCATTTCATGGCAGCATTCGAAGTAAGCCATTTCAGGAGCATAACCGGCTTCGACCAGAGTCTCGAAGCCCATCTTGATCAGTTCGGCGATACCTCCGCACAGGACGCACTGTTCGCCGAACAAGTCGGTTTCGGTTTCTTCTTTGAAGGTGGTTTCAATGATGCCGGCTTTGCCTGCGCCGTTGGCAGCAGCGTAAGACATGGCGACTTCACGGGCTTTGCCGGATTTGTCCTGGTAAACAGCGATCAGCTGAGGAACACCCGAACCTTCGGTATAAGTGCGGCGAACGGTGTGACCCGGAGCTTTCGGCGCAACCATCCAAACGTCAAGGTCGGCTCTCGGAGTGACCTGACCGTAATGAATGTTGAAGCCGTGGGCAAAAGCCAAAGCAGCACCTTCTTTCAGGTTCAGTTCGATTTGTTTTTTGTAGACTTCGGCGATCTTTTCGTCGGGAAGAAGGATCATCACAACATCTGCGTCTTTAGTCGCATCTTCGATCGTGGCTACCTTCAGACCGGCAGCTTCGGCTTTCTTCCAGGAGGCGCCGTCTTTGCGAACACCGACAACCACATCAACGCCGGAATCATGAAGATTCTGAGCGTGAGCGTGGCCCTGGGAGCCGTAACCGATGATGGCGACTTTCTTTCCTTTGATTAAAGAAAGATCGCAGTCTTTGTCGTAATAAACTTTCATTTTAATTTTCCTCAAGTTATGAAGGTTGGAAGAATAAATTAGAGGTGGAGCATTCGATCTCCGCGGCCGATGCCGCAGGAACCGGTGCGAACCATTTCAAGGATGCATTCCTTATCCACTGCTTTGAGAAATGCGTCCAGTTTGTCGGAATTTCCGGTTAATTCGATGGTGTAAGTCTTGTCGGTTACATCGATAATTCTTCCGCGGAAAATGTCGTTTAGACGTTTCATTTCCTCGCGGTCTTTGCCGACGGCACGAACCTTAACAAGCATGAGTTCACGTTCCGCGTACTCGCCTTCCGTCAAATCAACGACTTTAATGACTTCGATCAAGCGGTTAAGGTGCTTGGTAATTTGTTCAATGATTTCCGTGCTTCCCGGACTGACGATGGTCATACGGGAAACCGTCGGATCTTCCGTCGGAGCCACGGTCAAAGATTCAATGTTGTAGCCTCGAGCGGAGAACAATCCCACCACGCGGGAAAGTGCTCCAGGCTCGTTTTCCAAAAGAATAGATAGAACGTGTCGATTCATCAGAATTTCTCCGAGCCTAAGATCATTTCCGTAAGTCCGCGTCCGGCTTTTACCATCGGCCAAACGTTCTCCGTCGGATCCACATGGAAATCAAGGAAGACGAGTTTGTCTTTGTATTTGCCGAAAGCATCCTTCAGGGCTTGTTCAACGTCTTCCGGACGATCGACCACAATACCGACGTGGCCGTAGGCTTCTGCCAGGGCCTTAAAGTCAGGTGTTACTTCCATGTGGGAATGAGAGTAACGGCGGTCATATTCAAGTTCCTGCCACTGACGAACCATACCGAGATAGTTGTTGTTGAGCAGGATGATCTTGGGTGCAACACCCAATTGTTTCGCCGTCGCCAATTCCTGAATATTCATCTGAATAGAACCGTCGCCAGTGACACAGACCACCGGTTTATCCGGATGAGCAACGCAGGCACCGATCGCATAGGGCAGGCCCACACCCATAGTGCCCAAGCCGCCGGAAGTCAGCCAATGGCGAGGCTTACGGAATTTAAGGAATTGAGCACACCACATCTGATGCTGACCGACGTCGGTCGCCACAATCATGTCATCACCGCCGATTTCCTGCAGCTTCTGAAGAACATACTGAGGTTTGATGACCGAAGCGCTGTTTTCATAATGAAGACAGTCTTTTTCACGCCAGCCGTTGATTCTGTTCTGCCAGGCAGCGAGCTTTTCCGGATCAGGACGCTTGTCGGTAGTTTCGAGCAGATTGAGCATGTCGGCGATGACTTCCTTAACGTCGCCGACGATCGGGATGTCGACTTTCACGCGTTTGGAAATCGTGGACGAAGCGATATCAATATGAATAATCTTGCGGCCTGTCTGTGCAAAGTTAGACGGCAAGCCGACTACCCGGTCGTCGAATCTGGAACCGATTGCGATCAGAACGTCGCAGTTCTGCATCGCCATGTTAGCTTCGTAGGTTCCGTGCATGCCCACCATACCGAGGAATTTTTTTTCATCGGACGGCATGGCACCCAAGCCCATCAATGTTGAATTAACGGGAATGCCGAGTTCAAAAGCTAAACGCTGGAGCAGTTCGCTCGCATTGGCAGAAACGATACCTCCGCCGATATGGATCAAAGGACGTTCAGCCGAGAGAACTAATTGCAGTGCCTTTTTGATCTGACCCAGATGGCCCTTCGTCAAAGGTTTATATGAACGAAGTTCCATATTTTCCGGATATTGATATTCGCAGATCGCTGCGGAAACATCCTTCGGAATATCGATTAGTACGGGGCCGGGACGGCCTGTTTTGGCTATATAGAAAGCCTTCTTAATCGTCTTGGTCAAATCTTTGACGTCTTTCACTAAAAAATTGTGTTTTACACATGGACGAGAAATGCCCACGATATCCACTTCTTGGAAAGCGTCCTGACCGATCGCGCTGGTATTCACCTGACCGGTAAAAATCACCATCGGAATGCTGTCGGCATACGCAGTTGCGATGCCGGTGACGGCGTTGGTGGCGCCGGGGCCGCTGGTGACCAAGGCAACGCCGACCTTGTTGGAAGCTCTGGAGTAGGCGTCCGCAGCATGTGCTGCCGCCTGCTCATGACGAACAAGGATGTGTTTGAATTTATCCTGTTTGTAGATCGCGTCAAAAATATTTAATACGCTGCCGCCCGGATAACCGAAGACGTATTCCACGCCTTCTTCGGCAAGTGCGCGTACAAGTATCTCCGACCCGTTCAGACGTTCTGCGGCTTTAGACCCTTCTTGAGATTTCATTAGGAAATATCCTTTCAAAGTCCACGGGAAATTGATTGGAGGCGAACACTCTGCTTATGACGGAGGCCCGCATGTTCTAGTACCGACACCGGCTCATTCTTGCGGAATGGTTAGGTTCGGGTTTTTTATTCTTCTTGTAGAAGATTCTTTCAATATAGCGCAATAAAGGCGAGAACTTTAAATCTTGGAAAGAAATTACTTCTTTTCGATTTCGCGGTGAATAATCCGATTAATCTCAGTCGGCGTGACCGGCTTCTGTACGATAAGTGGAAGTTCCATCAGGTTGACCGCCGAATCCGCAAAGTCCAGTCCTTCGGTTTCTTCTTCGTACTGGGCCATAATGGCATCTCGAGAAGTGGCCGTGCTGATAATCGCCGGAATCTTGCGCCCCAGGACGCTTCGAATACGGAAGATCGATTGAAGACCGGTCAAGCGGCCCGGCCCCAAGTTAAAATCCGAGAAAATAATATCCACCGGCGCTTCCTCGATTAACTGAGCAGCGAGTTCTGCATCAAAGTATTCAGCCCTTCTCACCTTAGCGCCCCAGCCTTCTAGCAGCGTTGCCAGACTCTCACGGATCAAAGGATCGTCTTCAATTAAGAGGACGTTGACATTTTCCAAGGAAAAAATCCGATTCGGCTGTACGGGCGGCTGAACCTCTGTAGTATCCACAGACGTTTCAATTGCCATTTCCAAGCGGAAGATAGAACCCTTCCCGACTTTTGAAATGAGCTTAAGTTCAATATTCAGAAGTTTGCAGATCTTATCGACAATCGAAAGACCTAAGCCGAAGCCTTCTCGAGATTTATGACCGGCGCCGCCGCGGTAATAGGCCTGAAAAAGTTTTGCCTGATCTTCTTTCGTAATACCGCAGCCGGAATCAGAGACCGTAACGACCAGCGTATTCTTTTTTGTTTTCTTGGCCCTCAGCAGGACACCGCCGTGCTCGGTATAACGTACGGCGTTTCCGATAAGGTTACGAAGCACCCGTTCAAAAAGCAGTTCGTCGGTGACAATCATCAGGGGCTCGGCCCTCACTTCAAATGTCAGTCCCCTCTGTTCAGCCATCGGCGTAAATTCATTGGCTAATTCAGAGAAGATTGAACGAATGGAAACTTCGGATGGCCGAATCTTCATCGTCTTGGAATCCAGCTTCGAAATAATCAGAATCTGATCCACCAGCGTCGCCACCGTATTGCAGGCCTTCGACAAATTATCAATTAAAGGCTTAGCCTGTTGATCGGCCTGCCCCTGAAGAATAGAGATAAAAATGCCCATAGCCTGGAGCGGTTGACGAAGATCGTGGTTGGCCGCTGCAAAGAATCGTGTTCTTGCAGAGATCGCCATTTCGGACGCTTCGCGGATATAGTCGGCCTTCTGCCGCTGGAAAATCAGCTGCTCCATCAAGAACTCTCGTTCAAACGAACGATAGATACCTTGGAGATAAATCTTATTCAGACGGACGCCGAAGTAGAAAATAATGAGGAAAAGAATAAGCGTCCAGAATAAAGCGATAAACAAGGACGGCTGGTATATCAGGACGAGCTTCAGAATCGTCGGAAGCAACGTCGCCGGAACGAATATCCAAAGGGCTGGAAGCCAGATGGCGTAAAGCGGCACACTGCCGAATGTCACGCCCACAATCATGGCCAAGAGAATCATCTCGACAATGACGTTATCCGGAACCATGAAATAAAAGCCTGCAAAACCGATAGAGAGACCCGACACCAAAATCATCTGGAGCGTGCGGTTCTTCCAGTAATGGAAACGCTTGTCCATGGACGGTTCATTGAAGAAGTCGTCCGCAGATTTCATGCTCGCCAGCGTATGCATCACATTAAAAGCCAGCCAGAGCGCCATGACCCAGCCCCCGACATAGCTCCAGCAAGTCAAGGTAAAGATGAGGTACAGCAGCATGCGGATGGCGACCACAGCTGTCGTACGATGCTTCAAAACCGACAGCTGGCGGAGCTGCACCTTTGAAGCTAAACGAGCGCCGGAAAGATGAAGATGATAATTGGTCGCCTCAGGAGGGTCCGGCTCAAAAATGGTTTTTAGGCGCTTAATCGCAGAAAAAATCATTTCTGCACCCCAGAAGCTTTGAAGTTAGGACAGCCGATCATCCTGAGTTCGGCCATATTTGACTGAACGTTGAGATGAGCCTCGGCGCCGACCACAAGCGTGGCGGTTTTCATTTCGTGCCCAAACGGCAATCCTGAGATAAACGGTGTTTTCGTTTGGCCTGCGATATAACTCAGAGCGTCTTCGAGCCCGTATCCGAAATCGTGCTCAGAGGACTTAATTTTTGAGAAGTCCCCCAAGATCACGGCGTTTTGATTATCGATCACTCCAGCCTGCAGAAGATGATTCAAATCACGTTCTATTTTGTAGGCCGGTTCAGCAATGTCTTCAACAAAAAGAATGCCGCCTTCGACTTTCGGAAAGTATTTAGTTCCGAGCATCGAACACAAGACGGTCAGATTTCCTCCCCATAGCAGTCCTGATATTTGAAGGTCCGGGAACGGCGTCGGAAAAAAGAGTTTGTATTCTTCTGCCGCCAATACTTCAAAGAAAGTTTGAATGGTATAAGGATCGCACTTGAGGTCGCCGAGCACAGAAGCCGTCGGCGCCTGCAGGCTCTTTCCGCCGGTGAGCGCCAAATAAGCCGTAGTGAAAAAAGTAATATCGGAAAAACCGGCAACCCAAGTTCCATTAGATTTGATTTTGTTGAAATCAAGGTTCGGTAGGAGCCGGGAAAAACCGTAACCGCCCCGAGCGCACAAAACAAGTTCGGTGTCGCTGCAGGCCTGCTGAAAATCATTCAAACGAGCGGAGTCGCTGGAACCGCCGAAACGGCCGAAGCTGGTGTAAACATCTTCTCCGATCGTTACGTCCCAACCTCTTTCTCCGAATAGTTCGGCCGCCCTCTCGACGGATTTGAAATGAATGACATTACCGGAAGGGGCGTTAATACCGACTTTATCCATTTGATTTACCACGGCTCTTTCTTAATTCGACAAAAAAACTTCGGAGCATCCGGAGACAGTCTTCCTCCAGTACTCCTGCTGTCACATCAGTGTGATGATTGACTCTTCTCTCGTCAAATAGTTTAAACACACTTTCGACGGCTCCCGCTTTTTGGTCTTTGGCCCCGTAAACCAATCGGGTAAGTCTGGCACCGATAATCGCGCCGGAGCACATCGAGCACGGTTCAAGCGTCACATAGATCGCGCAGTTATCGAGTCGATAGTTTTTAATATTTTGAGAAGCATTCCTAAGGGCAATGATTTCAGCGTGTCCGCTCGGATCATGACCGGCAACCACCAAGTTATGACCTCTGCCGATGATTCTGCCTTCTTTATCGACAACAACTGCGCCGACCGGAACTTCTCCGGCCTGATGAGCCTTTTCTGCCTCGGCGAGGGCTTCGCGCATGAAGTATTCATCACGTGACCGATCGATTCTTGAAAGTCGAACTTCTTCTTCTCGACTTAAAGCCTGCTGTTTTCTTTTTTGCCGAATTTCTTCTCGAAAGACCTCGACCGCCGAAGTTAACTCCGAGAGCGAAAATTTGTTGACATGCTCATTGGGTGGGGAGACCGAAGCATCCAAAAGATTTTGGGCTGAATCGGTTATCCAGCTACCGGCTTCGACTAAAAATTTTTTTGCATCTTCTTCGTCCGGATCAAGCGGATCACGGGCCGTTGCCCTAAACGCATCTACAACTGTACGGAGATGTTCGGGAGATTTTGAAAGAGAAGCAAGAGAAGAGCCTCGCCGAATAGACAATTTCACAAATTTCGAAATTAGATCCGTCTGCTGAGGCATCTTGTCATAGAAAATTAATTAAGACGCGGCTGTTTCCAATTAATATCGGTGCTTTGGTTTGCCACGCCTTCCTTGAGCTCACACTCAAGGCCTTCTTCGTCGCTGGTTAATTGACCAAATTTCTTTAATCGTTCTAAAGCATCCAGCATTGTTCTTGCGCCGTGTTCTCCGACATAAATATCCATATCGTCGCAGCCGTACTGATTTTCTTCCATGGCAGCCAGCGCAGAAGATGCTGCCTCATATCTCTTAGTTAACTGGCGGAAATCCTCTTCGAGAAAAACCATCAGTTCTAATACGGCAATATAAGGCGTGCCGGAAAGCTCCGGATGCCTGACAAAAACCGTAAAGACTTCAGTCAGCATTTCATCAACTTCTCTTCTGGTGCTAAAGAGCTCATCGATATGATTCTCGGCGACTTCCATAAAATCGTCTAAGTTACTGTAGTCTTCCGGCTGAGGCGTGTGCCGCTCATACGATTGTATTCTTCCGTTGGCCATCGCGTGAACCTTATGGCCTTCTTCTATCATCTTTGCCAGGTCAGGCGTGGTTTTAAATTGCTTTATTCCGATCTTTTTCATGGCCAAAGTATAACTGAGTTGCCCGCCTAGCATGTTAACGCGCAGACCTCAAAAACGAGGGTAAAGCCGTGCGAATCGAGTAATTTAAATTCTTTTCCTGCAGTTCTTGTTTCGAAATTATTCTTTTATCGAACCATGAGTAGAAACAACTTTTTGATGAAACCATGGCAAAAAACTCATGGCCCTAAGAATTACGGTCCGTCGGAACCATGAAGAAATAACTTGAAAAATCCCCGTCCCGCAAATAGAGCTATCTTGAAGCATCAATCTTTAAAATCTCTAACCTATTGAAAATTAGTACAAAAAAGGGCGCCCTCAAGGCACCCTGATGCTTTTATAAGCGAATTAAAATGCTACCTGATCACTCCCACTCGATTGTTGAAATTTGGGTATAACTAATTGATTTATTTAAAATTGAATTTTATGGCCAAAAGTCGAAACCATGATCGAAACCATCATGTAATAAGATTCATGGTTTCGCGGGCCCTCGCGCTGTGCCACTATCGGTGGTTTTCCTCGCAGAATTTAATAGCGCTTTCAGCTCGGTCGAGTAGCTCCTTACCTTCTGCTGCCAGTCTGAGACATCGATTGTAACGCCGATCGG
>OGJS01001054.1_pt1 | contig 13293 bp, 10 predicted proteins | sample 1572241 | NCBI WGS metagenome assembly OGJS01 (sample SAMEA2582145, study PRJEB24529) | metagenome | biome: Human gut stool | place: China | collected 2011 | reverse complement strand
TGAATTATATCTTTACAAAAGATATAGTGTAGAAATGTATGTACGTATCGAAAGATGAAGGGATTCTCTGTTGGGCTACACCAACATGGAAATCGTAGTCATAGTCCTTGTACTGATCATAATCAATCAGATAAATCAAATTTCGAAATATTATTTTATTCATTTATACTATAATGGAAAAAACATTGAAGGACATAGTGCAATATGTCCGCAAAAATTATTTCAGTTATTGGGTTATTTTAGGTATTGACACGGCAATTTCTGTATCATGTTCGTTGGTCGCTTATGCGGTAATTCATTATATGGCGCATGTTCCAATGACCGACTGGATGCTCTGTAAATTTGCTTGCGTTTCTTTGGTGGCAAGTGTTGCGGGCTCTTTATTATTCCATACTTATCGTAATACAATTCGTTTCTCACAGGCACGTGAACTTTGGCGTATCATGTGTGCCGTTTTATTTAAAATTGCCTGTTTGGTCATTATTTCTTTTGGAGTTATATATGAGACCCAATTGCCATATAATTATAAAATATCCTATCTTCTATTTGATGGTTTATTGACTTTAGTGATCTTGACGACCTTCCGTGTATCATTGATAATCGTCTATGATTTTTTATTGGATTGGGTGAATAAAAAGAACACACGTATTCTTATTTATGGTACTAATGAAGAGAGTGTAGCCTTGAAGTTACGTCTTAGGGATAGTGCACATTATAAAGTAGCCGGTTTTTATGTATATGGTAAAAATAACAGCCGACGCCGATTGGCAGATCTTCCCGTTTATTACTTTGAAAATGAATCGGATGTTGATTATATCATGCGGAAGCGCGGAATTAAGGGGATTCTGTTTGCCCGTTATGAAGATACCCGCCTGGAAGAAAAACGACTTCTGGAATATTGTAAAAACAATGAACTTAAAACATTGATAGCTCCTACTATCAGTGAAGCGGATTCTGATGGAAACTTTCATCAGTGGGTACGTCCTATTAAGATTGAGGATTTGTTGGGTCGTGCCGAAATTAATATCAACCTTCGTCAGGTTGCAGAAGAATTCAGGGGAAAAGTGGTGTTGGTGACTGGTGCGGCAGGCAGTATTGGCAGTGAACTTTGCCGTCAATTAGTGCAGATGGGAATTCAGAAACTTATTATGTTCGACTCTGCAGAAACACCTTTGCATAATGTCCGTCTTGAGTTTGAGAAAAAATATCCAAATATAGATTTTGTTCCGGTGATTGGTGATGTGCGTGTGAAGGAACGCGTTCGTATGGTATTCGAATTGTATCATCCTCAAATCGTCTTTCATGCCGCCGCTTATAAACATGTACCATTGATGGAAGAAAATCCTTGTGAGGCTGTACTTGTCAATGTGACCGGTTCTCGTCAGGTGGCTGATATGGCTGTGGAATATGGTGCTGAAAAGATGATTATGGTGTCTACGGATAAAGCTGTAAATCCTACTAATGTAATGGGCTGTTCCAAGCGTTTAGCTGAAATCTATGTTCAAAGTCTGGGATGTGCTATCCGTGAAGGAAAAGTGAAAGGTCATACCAAATTTATCACCACCCGTTTTGGTAATGTATTGGGTAGTAACGGTTCTGTCATTCCTCGTTTTAAAGAACAGATAGAGAATGGTGGGCCGGTAACTGTTACTCACCCCGATATTATTCGTTTTTTCATGACCATTCCCGAAGCTTGCCGTCTGGTAATGGAGGCTGCTACCATGGGTGAGGGCAATGAGATCTTTGTTTTTGAGATGGGAAAAGCAGTCAAGATCGTTGATCTAGCGACTCGTATGATCGAATTGGCTGGCTATCGTCCGGGTGAAGACATCAAAATAGAATTCACGGGATTACGTCCGGGTGAAAAATTGTATGAAGAGGTGTTGAGCGATAAAGAAAATACGATTCCGACAGAGAATAAGAAAATCATGATAGCTAAAGTTCGTCGGTATGAATATGCTGATATTCTTGATACTTATGCAGAGTTTGAGAAGTTGTCGCGTGCGGTAAAGATCATGGATACTGTGCGGTTGATGAAGAAAATAGTTCCGGAGTTCAAATCAAAAAATTCTCCGCGATTTGAAGTACTGGATAAAGAATAAATAGGAAATAATCAACAAAAGATTCTATAAATAAATTATCATTTAATATGAATAAATCATTGCGCACGCATTTGAATGTACGAAGCTTGTATGAAAGTCTGTTTTGTTGCCTGATAGCGGCATTTCTGCTTGCTTCCTGTCAGTCTTATAAGAAAGTACCTTATTTGCAGGATGCGGGAGTTGTAAAGGATATCAATCAACAGGAAAATTTGTATGATGCCAAGATAATGCCTAAAGATTTACTTACTATCATAGTGTCATGTACTAGTCCGGAACTTGCAGTTCCGTTTAACTTGACGGTGGCAACTCCTGCCAATGTGGCTACTGCCAGCACCCAATTGACTACCCAGCCTGTTTTACAACCTTATCTGGTAGATAATGAAGGCAAGATCAATTTTCCTGTTCTGGGTGAATTAAAAATAGGTGGACTGACGAAAAGAGAAGCTGAACAACTGATAATAGACAAACTGAAACCTTACATAAAGGAGACTCCGATAGTTACTGTCCGTATGGTAAACTATAAAATTTCTGTATTAGGTGAGGTTGCCCGTCCAGGTACATTTACTATCAACAATGAGAAAGTCAACTTGTTGGAAGCTCTTGCCATGGCCGGTGACATGACGGTCTGGGGAGTTCGTGACAATGTAAAACTGATTCGTGAAGGTGCTGATGGCAAACAGGAAATTGTGACATTGGATTTAAACAAGGCGGAGACAATTCTTTCTCCTTATTATTGGTTACAGCAGAATGATATAGTCTATGTGACTCCTAATAAAGCAAAAGCTCGTAACTCCGATATAGGTAACAGTACCAGCTTGTGGTTCTCCGCTACTTCTATTCTGGTATCATTGGCAAGTTTATTAGTAACAATTTTCAAATAGTAATATAGATATGATTGGGGAAAAAAGAGAGAACCGGGGTGAGCAACCGGAAGAGCAGGTGGATATTCAGGAAATCCTTTTCCGTTACCTGATCCATTGGCCTTGGTTTGTGGTTTCTGTAATAATCTGTATCGCCTGCGCATGGGGCTACCTGCGTTTGGCCACTCCTGTCTATGATATAACTGCCACAGTCTTAATCAAGGATGATAAGAAGGGCGGTGGTGCGAGCATGTCCTCCGAACTGGAAAAGATGGGACTGGACGGCTTCGTTTCCTCGTCGAACAATGTAGACAATGAAATCGAGGTGCTGAAATCAAAGTCTCTTGCCCGTGAAGTGGTCAATAATCTGGGACTGTTTGTGACTTATAAGGATGAAGATGAGTTTCCTAATAGGGAACTTTACCGTACCTCGCCCGTAGTGGTGAGCTTGACTCCACAGGAGGCGGAAAAACTGTCTGCACCAATGGAAGTGGAGATGACTTTATTTCCTAATGGTGGGATGGATGCGTTGATAACAGTGAAAGACAAAGAGTACCGGAAACAATTCGATAAATTACCTGCTGTTTTTCCGACCGATGAGGGGACGGTCGCCTTTTTTGAAAGCAAGGATACATTGACGACCAATCAGGCTAAGGAGGAAAGTAAGGAGCGTCATATAAAAGCTTTTATAAACCGGCCGATGTCTGTGGCCAAAGGATATATCAAATCTTTGTCGATAGCCCCTACATCAAAAACTACTTCTGTAGCTGTTCTTTCGTTAAAGAACTCAAATACCCGGCGTGGCAAGGACTTCATCAACAAACTCCTTGAGATGTACAATATCAATGCCAATAATGACAAGAATGAGGTAGCCCAAAAAACCGCAGAATTCATCGACGAACGTATCGGCATTATTTCCAAGGAACTTGGAAGTACCGAACAAGACTTGGAGAACTTCAAGCGTAGCGCCGGAATTACAGATTTGAGCAGTGAGGCGCAAATAGCCTTAACCGGTAATGCTGAATATGAAAAGAAACGTGTGGAAAACCAGACTCAAATCAATTTGGTGATGGATTTGCAACGCTATATGCAAGGTAATGAATATGAGGTCTTGCCAAGTAATATTGGATTACAGGATGCAGCATCAGCTGGTGCAATAGACAGATATAATGAGATGTTGGTTGAAAGAAAGCGCTTGCTCCGTACATCAACCGAGAATAATCCGACGATCATAAATTTGGATACTAGTATCCGTGCGATGCGGAGCAATGTACAGGCTACGCTGGATGCTACATTGAAAGGATTGCAGATAACCAAAGAAGACCTTGCCCGTGAGGCGAACCGCTATTCTCGTCGTATTAATGACGCTCCGACCCAGGAACGCCAGTTCGTAAGTATCGCCCGGCAGCAGGAAATTAAGGCCGGTCTTTATTTGATGTTACTTCAAAAACGTGAAGAGAATGCCATCACTTTGGCAGCTACAGCAAATAATGCCAAGATTATTGATGAAGCGTTAGCGGACGACAATCCGGTTTCTCCTAAGAGGATGATGGTCTATCTTGCCGCCTTGGCATTAGGAGTAGGATTTCCGGTAGGTATTATTTATCTGATTGGCTTGACCAAATTCAAGATTGAGGGCCGTGCTGATGTTGAAAAACTAACTTCTCTTCCTGTTATTGGCGATATCCCGTTGGCGGATGAAAAGTCCGGTTCTATAGCTGTATTTGAGAATCATAATAATTTGATGAGCGAGACATTCCGTAATGTACGTACCAATCTTCAGTTTATGCTTGAAAATGGCAAGAATGTGATTCTGGTGACTTCTACCATCAGTGGTGAAGGTAAGTCTTTTGTATCATCTAATTTGGCTATTAGTCTTTCTTTGTTAGGGAAAAAGGTTGTGATAGTAGGTCTTGACATTCGTAAACCGGGATTGAATAAGGTTTTTAATATTTCCCAAAAGGAACATGGTATTACCCAGTTTCTGACCAATCCGACAAAGAATCTGATGGATTTAGTACAGCCTTCCGATATAAACAAGAATCTGTTTATTCTTCCGGGCGGATCAGTTCCTCCCAATCCAACGGAATTATTGGCCCGTGACGGCTTGGAAAAAGCCATCGAAACGTTGAAGGCTAATTTTGACTATGTGATTCTGGATACGGCCCCCGTGGGTATGGTAACTGATACCTTGCTGATAGGTCGCACAGCTGATTTGTCGGTATACGTATGCCGTGCTGATTATACCCGTAAGGCAGAGTTTACTTTGATCAATGAGCTTATGGAAAACAACAAACTGCCTAACCTCTGTATCGCCATTAACGGCTTGGATCTTCAGAAAAAGAAGTACGGCTATTATTATGGTTATGGTAAATACGGCAAGTATTATGGCTATGGCAAGCGTTATGGTTATGGCTATGGTTATGGAGAGAAGCATACAAGTCGGGAGGATAAATAAACTGCTATTGATAAAACCAAATCAAACATAATATGCGTGATTTCAAAGAGATTCGGGTCGCAGTAGCCGGAACTGGCTATGTGGGACTGAGCATAGCGACACTGCTATCACAACATCATCATGTAACTGCCGTGGATGTAATCCCGGAAAAGGTGGAGAAACTGAACAACAAGGTTTCCCCTATCCAGGATGATTATATCGAGAAGTATCTGGCTGAAAAGCCGCTTGATCTTGTTGCCACTTTGGACGGGAGGTCAGCCTATGCTGATGCCGACTTTGTGGTGATAGCCGCTCCTACAAACTACGATCCTGTGAAGAATTATTTCGATACGAGTCGTGTGGAGGAAGTTATCAATCTTGTGCTTGAAGTGAATCCCGATGCCGTAATGGTCATCAAATCGACAATTCCGGTGGGCTATACCCGTAACCTTTATGTAAAATATGCCCAGAAAGGAGTCAAGAAGTTCAACCTGCTGTTTTCACCGGAGTTCCTTCGTGAAAGCAAGGCCCTTTATGACAATCTCTACCCGAGCCGTATCATCGTAGGTTATCCGAAGATCATTGACGGTCCGGAGTTTGCTGAAGAAAACAAGGCGATCCGGTCTGTCACGGATGTCACTATGTTACAGGAAGCAGCTAGGACATTTGCTGCCCTTTTGCAGGAAGGGGCTGTCAAAGAAAACATCGACACGCTCTTTATGGGCATAAAAGAAGCGGAAGCTGTCAAGCTCTTCGCCAACACCTATCTGGCTCTCCGTGTCAGCTACTTTAACGAACTTGATACATACGCTGAAATAAAGGGATTGGACAGCAAAGCGATCATTGAGGGCGTAGGCCTTGACCCCCGTATTGGGACACATTATAATAATCCTTCATTCGGTTATGGCGGTTACTGCCTGCCGAAAGATACCAAACAACTCCTTGCCAACTATCAGGATGTTCCTCAGAACATGATGTCCGCAATCGTGGAATCAAACAAAACCCGTAAGGATTATATAGCTGATGCAGTGCTCCGCAAGGCAGGCTATTATACAGGAAATGGACAATGGGACGCATCCAAGGAACATACTTGCGTCATCGGTGTATACCGCCTGACCATGAAATCGAACTCTGACAATTTCCGCCAGTCCGCCATTCAAGGTATAATGAAACGTATCAAGGCGAAGGGTGCGGAAGTGATCATCTATGAACCCACGCTTGAGGACGGGACTACATTTTTCGGCAGCAGGGTTGTTAACGATCTTGCTGGATTCAAGGTGCAGAGCAAGGCTATCATAGCCAACCGTTTTGACAACAGTCTGGAAGATGTGGAAGCCAAGGTTTATACACGTGACATTTTTAGAAGGGACTGACCATGTTGCCATATAATGTAGAGTTGGACGGAAAGACTGTGCTTGTAACGGGTGTTGCCGGTTTTATTGGGAGCAACCTTGTCATGCGCCTTTTCCATGATTTCCGAAATATCAGGGTAATCGGTATTGATTCCATCACCGATTATTACGATGTCAATATCAAATATGAGCGTCTCAAGGAAATAGAGTCGTTAGACCGTGACTGGACTTTTGTCCGTGCCTCGATTGCCGATAAGGATGCGATAGAAAGAATTTTCTCTGAAAACAAAATTTCCGTTGTCGTAAATTTTGCGGCCCAGGCAGGTGTCCGTTACAGTATCACCAATCCTGATGCCTATGTCCAAAGTAATCTTATCGGTTTCTATAATATCCTTGAAGCCTGCCGTCATTATGAGGTGGAGCACTTGGTTTATGCTTCTTCATCATCAGTCTATGGCAGTAACAAGAAAGTTCCGTATTCAACTGATGACAAGGTTGACAACCCGGTCAGCCTTTATGCAGCAACAAAGAAGAGTAACGAGTTGATGGCTCACGCATACTCAAAACTTTATAATATTCCATCCACAGGCTTGCGTTTCTTTACGGTTTATGGTCCTGCAGGTCGTCCGGATATGGCGTATTTCGGGTTTACCGACAAGCTTGTAAAAGGCGAAACTATCAAGATATTCAATTATGGTAATTGTAAACGTGATTTTACCTATGTGGATGATATTGTGGAGGGAGTAGTACGTGTTATACAACACGCTCCGGAAAAAGAGAATGGGGAAGACGGACTTCCAATTCCACCATACAAAGTATATAATATTGGTAACAGTCATCCGGAGAACCTGCTTGAATTTGTTACTATTCTTCAGGAAGAATTGCTCCGTGCCGGTGTGCTTCCGAAAGATTATGATTTTGATTCCCATAAAGAACTTGTGCCTATGCAACCGGGTGATGTGCCTGTAACTTATGCTGATACTACTTCATTGGAACAGGATTTTGCTTTTAAACCGGGTACAAGTTTGAGAGATGGCCTAAGAAACTTTGCAGAGTGGTATGTAAAGTTTTATAATACGGAGAAATAAAACAATAAAACTATGAGCATTTTTGCGGGTAAAACCCTAATGATTACCGGTGGAACAGGTTCTTTCGGTAATGCAGTCTTGAATCGTTTCCTTCGTACCGATATCGGTGAAATTCGTATATTTTCACGTGACGAGAAGAAACAGGACGATATGCGCCACGAATATCAGGTTAAGTATCCTGATGTGGCAAATAAAATAAAATTCTTTATCGGTGATGTACGCAACCTCCAGTCTTGTAGGAACGCTATGCCGGGAGTAGACTATATCTTCCATGCTGCTGCCTTGAAGCAGGTTCCGAGTTGCGAATTTTTCCCAATGGAAGCTGTCAAGACGAATGTAATCGGTACTGACAATGTATTGACGGCTGCTATTGAGGCGGGTGTTGGTGCCGTAATCTGCCTTTCCACGGATAAGGCTGCCTATCCAATCAATGCTATGGGTATCACCAAAGCTGTTGAGGAAAAGATAGCAGTGGCAAAGAGCCGTTACTCCGGCAAGACCAAGATTTGTTGTACACGTTATGGCAACGTGATGTGTTCTCGTGGTTCAGTCATTCCTCTTTGGATAGAGCAGATCCGCAATGGTAATCCTGTAACATTGACCGAGCCTAAAATGACGCGCTTCATCATGTCATTGGAAGAAGCGGTGGATCTCGTATTGTTTGCTTTCGAACATGGTCAGAATGGTGACATCCTCGTTCAGAAAGCTCCGGCTTGTACCATCCGGACTCAGGCGGAAGCTGTCTGTGAGCTCTTTGGCGGCAAGAAAGAAGATATTAAGGTTATCGGCATTCGTCATGGAGAGAAAATGTATGAAACATTGCTGACCAATGAGGAATGTGCCAAAGCAGAGGATATGGGCAATTTCTATCGTGTACCGGCAGATAACCGCGGATTGAATTACGATAAATATTTCAAAGAGGGTGAGACAGAGCGTAACACGCTTACAGAGTTCAATTCAAACAATACGCGAATCCTTAATGTGGAAGAAACCAAAGCCAAGATTGCAGCTTTGGACTATATAAAGAAGGAGTTGAGTGGTGAGGGCAACTTCGTACAATAATAAAATTATGAAGATATTAGTAACCGGTGCCAAAGGTTTTGTAGGGAAGAATCTTTGTGCCCAACTTAATAACATCAAGGACGGTAAGGCTCGTTGTTATGGTGAACTGAAGATTAGTGACGTATTCGAGTACGATCTTGACTCTACTTCGGAACAACTGGATAATTGGTGCAAAGAGGCCGATTTCGTATTCAATCTTGCCGGGGTGAACCGCCCTAAAGACAATGATGAATTCATGAAAGGTAACTTCGGTTTTGCAAGTACACTACTTGACACCTTGAAGAAATATCATAACACTTGTCCCGTCATGCTTTCCTCCAGTGCGCAAGCCTCGTTGACCGGTCGTTTTGGTAACAGTGAATATGGTCGTAGCAAAAAGGCGGGTGAAGATCTTTTTCTACAATACGGCAAAGAGACAGGAGCCAAGGTTTTGGTCTATCGCTTTCCGAACCTTTACGGTAAGTGGTGCCGTCCAAACTATAACAGTGCCGTAGCCACTTTCTGCAATAATATTGCCAATGATTTGCCTATACAGGTCAACGATCCGAGTGTAGAACTTGAGCTACTTTACATTGATGACCTTGTGGACGAAATGATTCATGCCCTGAAAGGGGAGGAACGTCATTGCGAGTTCGAAGGGCTTGACGTACAACCGAAGGCTGACGGCAGATATTGCTATTGCCCTGTCACCCATAAGGTGACGCTTGGTGAAATCGTGGGTTTATTACATCAATTCGCGGAAATGCCTAAGACACTGATGATTCCGGAAATCCCGGCTGATTCATTTGCCAAACGTCTGTACAGTACCTTTTTGAGCTACTTACCAAAAGAAAAAGCGATCTTCGACTTGAAAATGAATGTAGATCAACGTGGCAGTTTCACAGAACTTGTACATACCTTGAATTGCGGCCAGGTAAGCATTAATATCTCCAAACCAGGTGTAACCAAGGGTGAACACTGGCACAATACCAAATGGGAACAGTTTATTGTAGTCAGTGGGCATGGTCTTATTCAACTCCGTAAGGAAGGAACAGACGAAGTGCTTAACTATGAGGTGAGCGGAGAGAAAATACAGTCTGTCATCATGCTTCCCGGTTATACTCATAACATCATCAATCTTTCTGATACGGAAGATCTGGTGACAGTGATGTACTGCAATGAGGTATTCAATCCTAATAAGCCGGATACATATTTTGATAAAGTAGAAAAATAATATGGAAAAACAACCTAAATTCGATTATTCAGATATAAAATTTAAGGATAATGGTAAATTAAAGCTGATAATCGTTGTCGGCACTCGTCCCGAGATTATCCGTTTGGCGGCTGTCATCACCAAATGTCGTCAGTATTTCGATGTGATTCTTGCTCATACCGGTCAGAATTACGATTACAACCTCAATGGCATCTTTTTCAAAGATTTGAAGTTGGCAGAGCCTGAAGTATATATGGATGCCGTAGGTGATGATTTGGGAGCTACATGTGGCAATATCATCAACTGTTCATATAAACTCTTTGCTCAGACAAAGCCGGACGGAGTTCTTGTACTTGGTGATACCAACTCATGTTTGAGTATAATTGGTGCTAAACGTCTTCACATTCCTATCTTCCACATGGAGGCGGGTAACCGCTGTAAGGATGAATGCCTCCCAGAAGAGACCAACCGTCGTATTGTTGATATCATCAGTGATGTAAATATGGCGTATTCAGAGCACGCTAGAAGATACCTTGTCGATTGCGGTTTGCCCAAAGAACGTACCTATGTTACGGGATCTCCTATGGCGGAAGTGCTCCATAACAATCTTGCCGAAATAGAAGCCAGTGATGTACACCAGCGTCTCGGTTTGGAGAAAGGAAAGTACATTCTGCTTTCAGCACATCGCGAAGAGAATATAGATACAGAGAAAAATTTCCTTTCGCTTTTTACAGCTATCAATAAAATGGCAGAGAAGTATGATATGCCGATTCTCTACAGTTGTCATCCTCGCTCGCGTAATCGACTTGCAGCAAGCGGTTTCAAACTTGACCCACGAGTAATCCAAAATGAGCCTCTTGGCTTCCATGATTACAATTGTCTTCAGATGAATGCCTTTGCTGTAGTTAGTGATTCGGGAACGTTGCCTGAAGAGTCGAGTTTTTTCACTAGTGTAGGCCATCCATTCCCAGCTATTTGTATTCGTACATCAACGGAGCGTCCTGAAGCAATTGATAAAGGTGATTTTATTATTGCAGGTATTGACGAAAAATCACTGCTTCAAGCTGTAGAAACAGCGGTTGGACTCTGCCAAAATGGTCAGTATGGTATCCCTGTTCCTGATTATGCAGATGAGAATGTATCAACAAAAGTGGTGAAGATAATTCAGAGTTATGTGGGGATTGTGAATAAAATGGTATGGAGGAAGTGAGATGAGTAAATTAAAATGTTTAAGGTGTAGAGAAGTTAATAGGTAAGTACTCAAATTAGGGCTCTCTTTTAAAAGGTACATTTTCACTGCAAACTAAATTCTTATGTATAACAGTGAAGATTTCGAAAGATTTTATTCAAGTACCAAATCGAAGTTATGCCTCGTGGAGAATCGCTCCAATCATTTTGGGTAAATAACAAAGTACCTTACAAAATATTTTATAGTGTTTTAAAGATACCCGTAAAAAAATGTATAGAAGTTCAGATTGATGAAAAGAAAACATATGACGGAAAAATCATTAGTTAAAAATGCTTTTTACAATGTAGTATATAAATGTCTGAATGTACTATTTCCTTTGGTTTCTATAATGTACGTTTCTCGTGTATTACTACCAACAGGTGTGGGTAAGGTAGCTTCAGCACAAAATATCATTGCATATTTCGTGATTTTAGCATCGCTGGGTCTACCAATTTATGGTGTCAAGAAAATTGCAGAATTTCGTGATAACAAGAAAGAATGTAGTAAAGTATTCTCAGAACTCTTTATTATTAATGCAATAAGCACTTTGCTTTGTTCGATATTCTATGTAATGATGTTGTTTTCAGTTGACTTCTTTTGCTCTAAGTTAGCAGTATCATTTGTTGTAGGTATACAGTTATTTGCGAATATTTTTAATATTGACTGGTTATATCAGGGTTTTGAGGAGTATCGTTACATAATGTTCAGAAGCTTATTTGTTAAGCTAGTTGCATTAGCTTCCGTTTTTATCTTTGTTCATGATACATCAGATTATATTATATATGCACTGATAACAGCATTGAGCCTTGTGGCAAATTTTGTCTTTAATATAGCCCATATGCACAAATATGTAGATATTACATTTAGAGAATTGTGCATTCAAAGACATGTAAGACCTATATTAATTTTGCTTGCAGCTTCTATTGCTATTGAAGTATACACATTGTGTGCAACCACTTTTCTAAGTGTTTTTAAGGGAGACGAGATTGTTGCCTATTTCTCTAATTCTGCAAAAGCTGTAGAGATTACGCGGACTATGATAGCTGCAGTTTGTGCTGTTTTTCTTCCTAGATTAAATTATTATATTGGACAGAAACGAATTGATGATTTTAATAATCTTTCAATAATGGGACTTCGATTACTTATGTCAATGTCCGTTCCTGCCGCGATTATTCTTGCAGTCTTGGCACCAAATTTTGTATTAGTATTATTTGGATCTGCATATCTTCCATCAGTGACTTCAATGCAGATTCTGTCATTATCCGTTATTACAGTTGCTATCAGTAATTTTATGGGATACCAGATACTTATTTCCTTAGGAAAAGAAAAGATCGTATTATATTCGACTATTATTGCTGCGCTTGTAAACATTACCCTAAATCTCATCTTAATTGGACCTATGGGACACAATGGTGCTGCCCTTGCTTCTGTGACAGCAGAGGCTGCCGTTTCGCTTTATCAATTGCATTATGTTTCCAAATACGTTCCGTTAAAGTATTCGTCAAATACTGTGTGTAGTATTGCAGTACCGGCGGTGGCTATGTTGGGTATTATGATTCTTTTGAAAATGCTAAATATGAACCTCTATTTTGAAGTTATAATAATTACAATCACGGGTTTATTGACCTATGCTTTTTTAGGTAAACTTCTTCATAATGAAGCTGTAATTATCGTTTCGAATAAATTATCTCATTCAAAATAATAACATTTGTGACAATAGAAATAATATATATATGATGCGTTACAATTATCTGATTGTTGGTTCTGGACTTTACGGGGCCACATTCGCATACAGAGCCAAACAAGCAGGCAAGAAGGTGCTCGTAATTGATAAACGCCCACAGTTCGGTGGCAATGTATATTGCGAGAACATCGAGGGTATAAATGTACATAAGTATGGTGCGCACATATTCCACACCAATAACAGGGACGTGTGGAATTTTGTGAACTCTATCGTGGAGTTCAATCGCTA
>OGJS01001038.1_pt1 | contig 13422 bp, 16 predicted proteins | sample 1572241 | NCBI WGS metagenome assembly OGJS01 (sample SAMEA2582145, study PRJEB24529) | metagenome | biome: Human gut stool | place: China | collected 2011 | reverse complement strand
ATAGCTCGGATATGGCATTTCGGGACATCATATTTAGTTACGAGAATACAGATGACTTATACCTGATCGGTAAGGTTGTTATGTACAATGTGACTTTGTAAAAAAAATAATAAGGGAGATGTTAGTATGATTAAGGGATTCACTAAATGTTTAATAGCAGTATCAATTATTGGGGCGCCCATATACGCATCTGCAATGTCATCAGTATTAATTAAAAATGCTACGCCGCTTCAAGTTAGGAATTTTATTATCTCAGGTATTTCAAAGACTCATACCAACGCTACGGTCGAGAATGTATCAGACAACAGCCTAACGATATTATTAACTCGGATGCATCAAGTAGGGTTATTCGGTCAAATGCTAGCGTCTACTGAAAATAGAGCAACGTTTACATTCCTGCCACAGGACGACGGATCCACTCAAGTAACATTTAATGAGGTGGCAACCGCATACAACCCCATGACAGGCGGGCAATTATCACGTCCTGTAGGTACGGCTCAATCCGAATTGGCTACACTAAATAATATAAAGATAGAGTTTGATGGTGGATACCGATTTGGGTATGACGTTGATAACAAAAAGCATAAAGGCGGATATCCAATATCTGCGGTAATTCCGGGCAGCCCTGCGGATGCTGCAGGATTAAAAGTAGGCCAAATACTACTTAAAGTAAACGGGGAAAAGATAAAATATGATAAAGTTAATAATATGTTTAATTTCGTATCAGGTATTGACTACCCGAAAACTGATGTATTAACCGTATTGGATTCATCTGGGGCGCAACGAGAGATATCAATCACGTCCTGGTTTATAGATCCTAAAAAGCATATGTTTGTTAAGCCTGAATAAATTCAGAAATACCCCTATCAAACGATAGGGGTATTTTAGGAGGTATGAAATTATGGCCATGAAACGTGCTAATGGATCAGGCACAGTATATAAGATGAAACACAAGCCTCTGCGAAAGCCATATAGAGCCGTAGTGACCCTTGGATATAACTCCGAGGGTAAACCCTTGCGTAAATCAATAGGCACCTTTGCGACGCAAAAAGAAGCGTATAATGCCCTATCGGCTTATGACGCAAACGCTCCGCAATATGAAGTCAAGGATACTACCTTTGGTCAATGCTGGGAATGGATGATTGAAGATAAGATGCGCAAAGGCGTCATCTTAGAAAAAGGCGGATATCTTTATAATAAAAAGAAGGTGGAGCACTTATTAAAAACCCCTATTAAAGATATAAGACTTGCCCATATGCAAGATGTTATTGACAGGTATGCAGATAAAAGCCATACAACTTTAGTACAAATTAAAACTGCTATGAAAGCAACTTTTGACGCTGCTATAAAAAATGATATAGTGGATAAAAACTATGCTGCGCTTGTAACGCTTCCTCAAAAGGTAAAGTCTGAAATCCATAAACCTTTTACACCTGTTGAGATATCTCGTTTATGGGAACTAGCAGATACGGATCGTGATGCTCGTGTGTTATTAGTGTACATATATACGGGAATGCGCCCAGGTGAAATACAAAGTATTAAATTGAAAGATGTCTATATTAAAGATAGATATATGATCGGTGGCAGTAAAACTGCAGCAGGTAAGAATCGTATCATACCAATTGCAGAATCTATCCTACCATTCATTAAGGAGTGGTATAAGTTGAGTAGCTTCCAACGACACGATTATTTGCTACCGAAAGATACCCCTAAACATTTATTAATCGCCATCCGTACCTATCTAAATAAGCATTTCCCAGGACACCTCCCGCACGACGGACGGCATACTTGTGCTTCGTTATTAATTCACATCGGCATATCAGAAGCCACGACAAAAACGATACTAGGTCACCGGCATTCCGACGTAACGAATCAAGTATACATCCACAAAGACGTATCGGAGTTAGTAGAAGCTGTTAATAAATTGCCTACTAAAGATGCTCTTTTGAGCGACGACTATGTGTCTCTAACTTTTGCGAAAGGGTGAGCAACGGTTAAGCAACGGTGCTGATTTTTAAAAATTTAAAACAATCTTCTAAAGCAAAGAGCCCCGTAAATATAAGTATTTACGGGGCTCTTAATTTCATTTTATTTGTTTATATAACATATCCATAAAATTATATAAACCCTCTATTTTATTAACATATCCACATACTCAACTTCTAAAAGTTGAGCAACAGTTGAGCAACCGTTTTAATTTTAAACGAATTATAACGAGCTTAATCCGCTATTTCTTCAATTTTATAAGATAACATCAAATCGTCGATAAGGCCTCTTACACCTTCCTCGTTGTATTCCTTCGGATCGAGAATAACTTCAGCTATCCAGTCAGCAGTCCATACGTAATCCACGCCTTCAGGCCATTTGAAATCCGGAAATTCTTCAGCCATATCACATTCGTCCCATTGACCCTTATCCCACTTACCTATGCAGGGGGACTGTTTCATTTCACGGTCGTATATCATTTCCCATGCTTCCTTGTACGTGTCAGCCGTTCCCATGAACCAAGGCTTTTGTGCATTTAAACTATAGACTTTTAACATTTTAGGTTCCTCCCCGTATAATCGTTCCATTCCTTGTCTAGATACTAACCAGGTGCCTTTAGACTTCCTGCATTCCTCTGATGTGAATCTAGGCGGCGTATTCCGTTGCCCAGAACACGCCTGTTTTACCGTAACGGGGCTTATGCCCCATTTGTCTGCCGCTTCAGCGGCTGTCATTACATCTTCAAATTTCATGCCCGCCCCCATTCTCTAACGAATGTTAGTATGGAGTGCAACGAGCACTGTTTTTTATAATATTCATAGTCAAAGTTAGCTTGATTAATATACCCAATCATATTTGAAGGGTAATCGTGTTCAGCTTTGTTTTTACAAGCTTCCCATAATTGACCAGCTAGCTTATTTCTTGTTGTTTCTTTTAATTCTGCAAATATGATGTGATGTAACTTTTTCATGATGCTTTCTCCTTTTATTAGCTACCCCTTATCTTTGATTTTATTATACATCTAATTCGATGTAAATGCAAGTGCTTTTTTTTATAAATTTTCAAAAAAAAAGAAGGCCTATCACAAATTCACATTTTACTGTGTTGTGATAGGCCTTATATGTTTAATTACAATCAATCCATGAGTCCGCCTGCTCATGCTCAGGAGATGTATGGATCACCTCGATTTCATCGAATAGCGCCAGCTGCGCCAATTAGAAAACCAATCACACCACCAGCGGCCCAAGTATCACGCTGCCGCCGTAGGCGTTGCTCTGTGCGTCTATTATTCTTGATTTCGTTCTTCAATTCGTCTAATGAGGTCGAGGCTTCGTTCAATTTCGCTTCTTGCGTTGTCAAGAGATTGGATGCTTTCGTTAATTCTTGCCCCTGTTTCTCGTTGATTGCTTTGAGCGCGTTCAATTCCTTCGTCCGTTCTTCGTTGATAATCTTCAATTCTGTTAATGCTGTTCCCTGCGTCGCGGTTAAGCTGTTGGCTTGCTGCAATGCTTTCTCGGAGTTGTTGATTGAGCTTTCTGCTTTCATCAAGCGCCCTTTGAGTTCGTTCCAACTGCTCACGGGTACGCTGATAGTCGGCTCTTGTGTCGAGGTATCCTCCGATGAGGCTGCATGCGAAATAGATGAAAATAATGCTAAGCACACCACAAATAACACGCTTAAGAGTAAACGCAGATATAACTTTGTTCTTGATAGTTTCATACATAGTAACTCCTTCCTAAATAGTACTGCCCCACTGAGCGCCCCACCATCGAGCGGTGCCACGTAACCAATCTCCACCGCTCCATCGTTCGTCGCCCTCATGGCACACTAAGAGGTCCCATCGGTCAACGTTGGAGTCTGGGCCGTATGTGTTATTTGGGTACCCAGTCGGATCTAAATAATAGAGGTCTAGGCCGTCCTTATTATCTGCTGCTTCCGCGTGTGTCATTTGATGTTGTATGTCAAGTGGTACCCCTGCATTGATTGTAAGCACTGCCATAATTTGTGTCATCGTAACCAACTGCGCTTTTGTTGGTGGTTCGCTACCTAAATTGTTTTCACTAACAGCATCCCAACACGCTTCAATGGCTATACCTACGGCGTTACTGTTGCGCATGTAGGTATGTTCCTTATAATCTGTTAAAGCCTCCATATCCGTCCACATCAAGCCTGCTCGGTCGATGTTGATATGATAATCCGTAAAGTGCTTACCGCCTTTGACGCCTGTCCAATGGTAGTACGCCTTTTCAATTTGGCCATGTGCACTGAGCGCTAAGGACTTTAACTCGTCCATTGTAATTTGTCTAAACATTTATTTCCCCCTCTCGTCATGGTTAATATCATCTGCTAATTGTTGTATACTAGGTCGGTTCAAGGGTAATGCATCCCTCTCCTCTAACTTATCCGGAATCCCATTATGATCTTTGTCAATAAACATGCCACATAGGCCGACAATTGTCATAAGTACTGACGGCACAATTATATGGTCAATAATAAATATGCCCTTATCGATAAGTTGATTAGCTTCAGGTGATACATACCCTTTAATCGTTGATAATACATACTGGGCAACGACTAACACCATAGGTACTAGCATTGTTAGTACTAGTGCCCTTGTTGCCAATATACCTGTTGGTCGGATATTGGCAATACGGATTGAACTATATGCGGATTTCAGTCGGTTCATGATTTGATATTTCATTATCAGTCACCTCCTATATCATCGGTATTAAGTGTGATACTTCTTCCTATTGGCATATTGTTTAGAACTTGGATATGCATCAGTTCAGTACTCAGACTCTGAACTGTGGTTTCTAGGTTATTAAGCCTGTGAAACTTCGCAGCATCTCGTTCTTCCAGCTTGACCAATTGCTTTAGTATTTCCTGATTACTTTTTGTTAAGTCAGCGATACTGTTGATAGCCTCGGATAACTTATCATCATAATCCTTGCGTTGCTTATCCATGCGTCGAGCCAAATGATCATCTAATTCTCGTTTAACTGCGACTAGCGAGGTGTGCTCCAAAAACCACACCATCGCACGAAACGAACCCCTAAGGGCGGCCCAGATGACCCCTAAGAGGGTCACCCAGAATCCAATATCAGCGAAGTAGGCAGGGATGCCGAAATCCATTAGCAATAATCTAATTTCGTCCATTTATGAACTCCTTAAGCTTCTTTCCATTTATTACGGTATACGTCCCATTTTTTACTAGAGTCATGATTATGAATTTCTAAATCTACCTTAGCAATGCTAATATTGCTAGGAGGAATAGACTCATCAGCTACAATAATTTTATTCGGACCATATTCATTACCAAACTTATCATGTAGATTTAAGTTTTCATCCTTCCATATAAAAGAAGGAATTTCTAAAACTTTAATCTCAGAAATTTTAAATGCGTCCGGGTGAATATCAGTAGCCTTTGGCAACTTCACTACGGAATACTCACAACCTACAAATGCTTCAGCACCTACTTTAACTACGTTAGGACATTCTAATAATCCTTCTAAATCGCTGCGGCCATAGAATTGCTTAGGTATAATTTCTGTAGCCGTTTCCGGATTGAATTCAACAAGACCTTTGATTTTAACAGTGTCAATGACATGATCGATTAAGTTAAGGTATTCAAGATAAATATCATCTGCACCGTAAGGCTGAATTCTAATAGTTGCACTTCCGGATTGAATTTCAACAGCTTCTGCACTGCCACTCACTCGAACTTTAAAGCCATCTTGCCCGGATACTCGAATTTCAGTATCCCCTTTTCTTGGTTCGTTAAAGGTAAGCGGCGCATAAGGTTGATCCGCCAACGCATGGACAATAGCAGTTAATATCGCTTCAAGGGTACCACTATTAATAAGAACATTCTTACCTTGAAGTGCTGATATAACTCCTGATAAGTTAGGCAGCTTTGCTTTTAAGGATTCCAACCACTCCTCCTCGGTTCCTACGAATCCATGTGCTAAAGCGATTTCATAAGCACTTTTTCCATTATCGCCTACCATGGTTGCTTTTACTTCCGCCTCTACTTTAATTGGACCTTCAAGTCTTACTGGTAACGCTTTGTTTTGCATAATACATTCCTCCTCTAATCATGCATGGCCACATCCTGAATTATGTTGACTACCCCCATGCCCAGTTTGTAATATCGGCTAGGCTCCGATTCCTTATATGCAAAAGCATCATACACATGCTCACCAAAGGACTTAATTTCTAGGGTATCCTTTCCGGAAATATTGAATGTCGCAATCTTCCCAGATGCTACCCCTTGCACTTTAATAACAAGCGGACCGCTTGCTCGCTTTCGTATGGCGAATACTGACTTGAACCCTGTCAAATCCACATTGTCATCTTGGACTGCGTAAACTATCCCGAAATCCTCGCCAATGTTGAGGTCTATATCCTTTACATTCATTACTTATCATCTCCCTTAATTGAATGGAATCGTACCTTGTTTATCGTACCCGGTCACATCGACCACCAAATACTGAGATGTGGTTTTACCCGAGCAACCTACAGGATACGTGGTGACTGTATTCCAATCAATGAACTGATACGATTTCAGCGATACAGTACTCTCATCATGAAATCTGAACGTTTGCCACACTCGCCCCGTGTGTGACTTTTTATCTCCATTATTGATATTTGGCCCCCAAACGGATACATCGATTACGGACATGGGTATAATTGCAACCTTGACGCCATATGACTTTGGGTCACGGGCCATATTTGTAAAAGTATCCGGAACGTAGTTTGATAACTGGTTATACCAATCGTGTGCATAGTGATCAATTACACGTAGGTACCTGATGCGGCTATCATATATCACATCGTTCTGCAGATTGTAATCTGTTGCCCAAGACGCTTTATAATATTTGTGACGACCAAGAACTTGCAAAGCCGTATTAGGCTTACTACTTCCTACCTTGTCAACAAATCGAATACGAGGCGTGTCTACATTAGCCGTAACATCCTCGAAATATCCGAAGCAGTAGAATTTGATGCCAGCTTTTACTTCATCAACTATTGCTTGTGTTACTTTTTCGCCTGGCTTAATTACATCCACTACCAGCACCATTAATCGCTCACGACGTTTATGAACCCACTGAGCTGTGAATTCATATCCTTGTGGAACCGATACTGCTATAAGAGGTGCGTCACCATGATATGCGTAATTAGTGGCATAAAAGACCTGGATTACATTAGCCTCCCCCGCAATATATCCGTATTGGTATTTACTTGTAGGCACCAGCATAGGTGCGTAAGCTACAGGTTTGAGCGGGATTTGAACCGTTGGCGTTATCCCCCTCATCGCCCCGGTGTAGAGATCTGCATCTTTTTGTTTAGGGAAACTAAGATATACTAGATTGTCATAGGTATCGTTTATAATCGTGACACCTTCTTTATTCTGGATGTTAATAAATTCCATACGCCAACCACCCTTCATATGTAAGATCTTTAAATTGACGATTGATATTATATTCATCCTGGGACACTGCAAAATAATATGTTATGATATTGCCCCTAACCTCTGCCACTAAGTACTGTCCCATGGCTGCAGCCCAGACATGTTGCCCAGGCTGCAATCCATTCACAGTAATTTGTTGACGTCGATTAGGGATATCAGATACATACATCCGCCCCTCAATACGTGTGAGCCTTTCCTTGAGATTTAGTATGATATTGCCGTTAGCATCATAAGCTAATACATGCGGTTCCATAATACCTCCTACCAGCACCCAAGTTTAATCCGAGGGTTATTGTCATCATCAAAACCTGTAATAAGGTTATCTTGAATCTCAACACGAGCACCGGTTTCTCTCGAACGAAGTAACCCGATTGTACTGGACACCGCCGCTAAATTTTCAACATGTAATTTGTCGGCAGTAACCGCGTTGGCCTGAATCATTTTATTAACAACGACGTTATCATCGAACTTAGTCGCTCCAGTGATGTGAATCAATTTCCCCGCAATGTATACCCCAGACTGACTGAGGTTAATGCGAGACACCAACTCACCACCATCAATCTCGCCAATACTTTTTTTAACTTGCAAATCGATGCTACCAGCTAGCTCAGTAATGCGAGATTCCATATGTGACGCCAAATTCGTAATTCTTCTAGTGGTCTCTTCAGAATTCGTATTGAATTTCTTATCAAGCTCCTTAATTCGCTCATCAACTTTATTCAGCCCGAGAGATTCAAGGTCTAACAAGCTCGCATCAATTTGTGTCTTAATCACGACTTGCTTCTCGTTAACGAGTCCATCTCCGAACACATCCACAAACGAGCAACGTATCCGGTATATTCCGGCTGAGTTCGAATATGTCAGCATGGTGCTAGTAGTTTCAAGCTCATCAGTGCGTTCATCTCCGATCACATGGCATCTGATTGCATATGCTTGTGCGGGCTTAGTTGAGAAGTAAAGATTAAATCCCCCTAACTGGCTTTTTACTACAAGCTCAGGCGCGGCCAACTGCGGAACGTTATACTCGTACGTTGCTGCGGTCGAGTATTTGCCCAACGTGCTGCGGGCATATAAATAAACAGTATCCGCTCGTTTAGATAGGGTAAGTACAGCAGATGTACCTTTAACTCTTGCCAATAAAGCATTCGTATCTTTACCAGGATTACTATCGATACGTAATTCGTAATAGTCGACGTCAGCATTCAGCACCTCATCCCATGATGCGGAGGCATTTCTACCGAACGTAATGCCAAAATTACTAGGCATGTCAGGTATCGCATCCATCGGTTTGACTAGCACATCAACCATTTGGGCTGTTTCTGCTCTATTGCCAAATCGGTCAACCGAGATTGCTTTGATTCGATACTCCTCACCTGGGCCTAATGATTTGATAATAACCTGACTATTACTACTGCCAGCATACTGCCATTCTTGCCCCGTTACAGGTTTTCCACTTTTCGATTTTAAGAGATACCAAATCTCCGCCACATCGAAATTGACAGGATTACTAGGTGGGTCAAATAGCACTTGTAAGTCATAGTAAACACTTTTATCTGCAGTCTGATTGTATCGACTGAGTACGTGCAAATTTTGCACATCCTCCGGTGCTTGCATTTTAGGTATAGCTATGGATTTTGTCACGCCAGTAGTCAGCTGGCCTAACTCATTAATTGCCTGCACGCGTACTTCATAGGTGGCACCTAGTAGCACATCAGATATCGTGGTAGCGTTTGTGGATGCTGGGTAGTTTCCAATATATGCCCACGTATCGCTTTTTACATTTCGGTAATTCACGACTACGTTTGAGACTTTTCCATCACGAGGTAACTGCCACGTTACACCTATGCGTGAATACATGATGCCATTAGCACCATAGACATCGCTCACTAACCCTACTGCTTGAATATCAGATGCACCGTGATTCGTATAATCAATACTTGGCACCGTGCCATCATCTGATACATAGAGTTCTGGATAGTATTCCATGCATTGGATCTTACGAGTCATTTCTGATAGTGTCTTGGTAATAGCCAACACACGAAATGGCTTAGCCGATTTAGAGACCTCTCCGAATGCATATACCGCATCAGGCTGCACCGGTATAGACTCTTTAACAATCACATTAAGTCCTGATACATTTACTACGTTAAACGTAGAGACGATATCCGTAGCGTTGCTACGAATCAGCAATTGATAATTCTTCCCTGGCTGTATTATCACTTCCTTGTCGAGTGTAATCGTCTGGCCACTTACCGCAACCACACGACCGCCCTCGCCCCATTCAGGTATGTCGTGCTGAATTAGAATAATATCTCCTACCGTGCACGCTATGGCATCTGTAAACGCCTCTATTGTCACAGTACGTATTTCATATTTATTGCATCGCAAGAAATGCTTACCGTGTTTATATGCTTGCTCAAGGCTAGTACATCCCATGAGTTCAACTTGTGCCGGATTTGTTAGCGTATCCGACTCATCGTAAGTATCCCCATATACTGGAATGACGTCTCGCTCATAATCCTTATCCTTGTTAAGGAACGATATTTCAACAGAGTTAGCCCTAGCCTCCACACCTTGAAACTCTTCAGTAAAGCTGCCGTGTTTGATATTGGCTACAGTAAACAACTGTACCGGTGTGGATTGATAATCACTAACACATGTGAACTTGGTTCCTACAGGAATTACTTTCCCTCGACCTACTGCTTCTGGATACTTTAATGCATCCCATAATCGCATAGCGGTGTCGTATATATAGTTGAATGTAAACCCATTTGTTTTGCACTTATCTGCCCATGCCTTAAATGCGTTATAATCAAGGCGCATATGGGGCTGTCCGAATACAATATATTCACCGCCAATCTTACGACAGATATGAATTAAATCATATGCAGCCCATGCCGGATTATCCGCTGGTTGAGCTTCGTACTTATTAATATACGGATTGAACACATACACCTCTGATCGCTCTTGAATCCATGTCACTTTTGGATCGGTACCGCTTAGTTGAGATGTGGCTAAAGCCTTAATCCCAATAAGGGCTTTCCCCGGATGCACAAAATCATCATAAATAATTTGGGTTAACTGCACCCAGTAGACCTTATTGACATGGCGCAGGCTTTTCCCATCTTTCGCACTGCATCGCATACGGATTTCATAACGCGCCTTTTCGAGATTGTCAAAGCGAAATACACGATAAAACGCATTATTTGTCGCCTCTTCAATTCGTCCTGCGTAATCAGCTGTATTTGTCACGCTATTATCTGACTTAATAAAGTTCCATGCATCACGGCGCTTAATATGGCCGGCCATGCCCTTTTGATTTGCTAAAGGTAATGCCTGCCAGGACTCATCACCCACCTTACGAATTTCTGCTTTCAACGTGACAGACGTACGGTCAGCGCCGCCGCTATCATTTGAATAATATAATCCGTTTGGGAATCCAACAGTTAACTCTATCGCGTCACACGCATCGCCTTGTACCTGTTGCGTATTCCATGATTCAGTCAATTCATAGTTTAGGGATTGATCCGCAAAGTTATCATTGAAATTTGGGATAACGGTTTGGTCATTTGTGCCCTTTCTGATATCCACCTGCACATCCTTATAATTACTGATTGGGTTAGCGTTTATACGAATATCTTCTATCTTTGATAACTCGCCCTCACCGGCACAGTATAAGAGATTAAGATATTGCTTTTCACCATCACTAATTACATGGCGGGATAATAATAACCCAGCGCTTTTCATTCGGCCATACGTCACGGCTAAAGGGTAACCTTGTCCGGTAACAGTTTCAGTACCTCCCCAGCCATATGTATTTGACTGTTCGGAATTCGAACGGTCAACCTTAGGAGCAGTTAACTTTGAAATGATAACATTACCTATCATCCCTACCGCCATAGCAATTATTGACCGCCAAATTAAGCTTTTGATACCAAAGATAGCACCCGAAGCGATACCACCGGTAAATGCAGCCATCCCTATCGATAGAAGAACACCAAAGAACTTACCCTCAACTCGGGGCATTACTACAATGTAGTCTTCATCGTTTACAATTGTATCCGGTGCCGCCTCATGTCCATTTACTGAGTACGCCCATTCACCAGGTGCGCTGAAGTAATAGCTGATAGACTTGCCCTGTTTAAATGGCAAATATTTTGTATCCCGCTGCTCCGGCTTGAACGGATTATTTACAATGATTACATTAACCATCTGCTACTCCTTCCTTTCATAAATGTGCTTCAATCGAGGCACGTACTTTGATATGTGCTCTATACAGGTGCCGCTGTGTTCAGTAGCGTGTATAAATTTACCTTCGCCAAGATAAACCCCTACATGATCGAGATTTTTACCATATAGAGCAAACACCAAAACACTCCCCGGCATTGGCTCACGAACCTCGCGCCATTCATCCATTTGGATTTGGGTATATTCGGGTAGTGGTATTCCACTACGCCGATATACCTCAACAACTACATCCCAGCATTTCATTTCCGAGAATGGGGTACCTATCATATCAGTCAAATCACTTATTGGATGCATATAGTCCTCCTTGCGGAATAGTAGGTTCTCCTCCAAATCGAGTACTGTTCCCCAATTCACGACATCGCGCTAGGGTTTTATTGCATTGATTTTCGTGACCCTTATATCCACATTGAACCCCTTTAAATTTGAACGGGCAGAAATCCTTCATCACACGGATTAACGGGAATCGTCGAGTAAAGCTAAAGTCAGTACCCAGTGTAAACTCCATCCATTCTGCGTTTGCATGAGTTCCCGTAATTACGAAATGCTCCTCTTGCTCGCACACATCAGGTATGTTCGTATTCACTACACGAATGATGACATTGGCTCCAGTGAATCCATTATTAGACTCTGCCATACGCTGGATTGTCCGAGTTACATTAGACACGGATAGCTTGATATTAGGTAAATCCGTCGCATTCTCTGTAACATCTTGAATGGTAAATGGAAATGCAATATAGGTATTGCCTTGAAATTGGATATTCTCCGTATTGTATACCAATCGAATCGTATCCCCTTTATAGGATATTTCTAACAGCATTAACCACACACCTGTGGCCGATATCTGGTTTTTCTCTAAAATTGATGCCGTTGAGAGCGGTAACATGTTATACCTCCTGTAATTTCACGGTTCCCATCCACACTCCGTAGTCATTCGCCGCAAAGTCTAACTGATCAGCAAATCGTACATTTAGTGTTTCCTGTGTTTCCGGATGAACCCAATCGAATATACCGGAGCAGTTGACTTCATCGAAGAATGACCGAAGTTTATAGTAATCAGCTGTTGGCAACTTGTACCCTACGGAATATGTCCGCCGGGTCTTTGTCGTCTTCTTCCTGGTGATTAGCGTCATGTTTTCAACCTGGCCTTTATACGAAATATCTGGAGTAGTCTCCTGAATTGGGTATATCGGCCATCGAATATCTGGAAATACTGCCATAGTTATACTGCGGATGCCTTGATGGCGTCACGCATACCTCCTTTATTTGATTCCATAGCACGAACCACTACATCGATAACATAATTCTCACCATCAAACCGAGAGTTCTGTTGCTTACTTTCAAGTTCTTGGCCAGACTGATTAACAATATTAACAACTACGTTGTTACTTGTAGTGCCGCCCATCAATCTACGGGTTTCGCTTGCGGTATAAATGCGATGTGATCCAGAGGATTGTAATAATTCTGGCCCGTTTTCACCAACCAGCATAAGTCCTGGATTTGTTTTTCCTCCGGCAGCGAATCGATTTCCTGTAAATGCAGAACTAAACGAACTACCGCCGGCAAAGGATGATGTCCCTTTTGCAGCACCTAGTGAGCCAATACCACTTACTGCACCACCAAATAATCCTTGCAACTTAGGCATGATGTATTGTTGGAACGTTAACTGAATCATCATCTTAATAATGGCATTTGTCATATCCTTGAATATGTCCTTAATG
>OGJS01001036.1_pt1 | contig 13457 bp, 8 predicted proteins | sample 1572241 | NCBI WGS metagenome assembly OGJS01 (sample SAMEA2582145, study PRJEB24529) | metagenome | biome: Human gut stool | place: China | collected 2011 | reverse complement strand
CTTTAATAGAACCAGAACTTGAAGATTTATTTGAAATTGATAGCAATATTCGTAAGCAAGTAAAGGAGAAGATTTATAAGTGTTAATCAGTGCAATTGCTATTGTATTTGTCTTTGGTTTGCTAGTATTGGTTCATGAATTTGGACATTTTATTACAGCAAAAAAAACTGGTATGCGTGTAGATGAATTTGCAATTGGTTTTGGTCCTAAATTAGTAAGTACAAAAAGAGGAGAAACAGTATATTCTATAAGAGCTATTCCTCTTGGTGGTTTTAATCGTATTGCTGGCATGAGTCCTGACGAGCCGTTAAATGAACGGTCATTTTATACTAAACCTGCATGGAAGAAATTTATTGTTATTTCTGCAGGGGCAGTATTCAATTTTTTATTGGCCATTGTTTTATTCTTTGGCCTCAATGCAACAGTAGGTAATCTTACCTATACAAATGATCCTGTTATTGGTAATATCATCCCTGGTAGTGCCGCTGAACAAGCTCATTTACAATCAAATGATAGAATTCTTACTATTGATGGTAAAAAGATTTCAACGTGGGATGAAATCCGTCCTAGCTTACAAGGTACTGCCAACCATGGTGTTACCGTTGTGGTAGATCGAGATGGAGAAACTGTAGAAACTACAGTGATTCCAAAAATGGAACAGGATAGTCCTAAAATTGGTATTTATCCTAGTTTTACTCGAGAAACTTATAGTATTGGAGAATCTTTTAGTTTAGCCGTTACTCGCACAGGTCAAACAATTGTTGCTATGTTAAGTGGCTTATATGATATGATTCGAGGCACACAGGCAGCAGAGCTATCTGGCCCTGTAGGGATTTCACAAATGGCTGGTACTATTGCACAATCTGGCTTTGCGCCACTATTAAGTTTTGCAGCATTTTTAAGTATTAACTTAGGGGTTATTAATCTTTTACCATTACCTGTATTAGATGGTGGTCATTTAATTATTATTTTGGCTGAAGCTATCACAGGTCGTAAGTTACCTGCTAAGGCACTTATGTATATTCAAATGGTTGGTGTTGCTTTAATGGTAGCATTATTCTTATATGTAACAACTCAGGATATATTCCGATTACTATAAGATAGATGGGAGATTACAATGATTGTACGTAAACCAACAAATGGTATCTATGTAGGTACAGTTAAAATTGGTGATTATGCACCGGTAAGCATTCAATCTATGATTACTACAGATCCGGTTCATACGGAAAAGGCTATAGCTGAAATAAATCGTTTAGCTGAGGCTGGTTGTGAACTAGTACGTGTTGCAGTTCCTACTATGGCTTCTGCTAAAGCTTTAAAAGCAGTTCGTGCTGGTATCGATATTCCTTTAATTGCTGATATTCATTTCGACTATAAATTAGCGTTAGAAGCTATTGAGAATAATGTAGATGGATTGCGTATTAACCCAGGAAATATTGGGGGCGAAGATAAGGTATTAGCTGTTATTGAAAAAGCTAAACCTAAACAAATTCCAATTCGTATAGGTGTCAATGCTGGTTCTTTACCAAAGCATATCCTCGATGCTCATGGTGGTCATCCTACAGCAGATGGCATGGTAGAGACTGCATTAGAACATGTGCGAATTCTTGAAAAGCTCGACTATCGCCAAATGAAATTATCCATTAAAGCAACGGAAGTTCCTTTAATGGTAGAAGCCTATCGTAAGTTATCCGATAAGATTCCTTACCCTTTGCATTTAGGTGTTACTGAGGCTGGGACGATAAAACAAGGTACCATTAAGTCTGCTATGGGCATTGGTGCTTTATTATTAGACGGTATTGGTGATACATTACGGGTATCTTTAACGGGTGACCCAATACATGAAATAGAAGTAGGCCGAAGTATTTTAAGTAACTTGGGATTACGCAACTTTGGTGCTACAATGATTTCCTGCCCTACATGTGGCCGATGCCAAGTCAATCTGTTTGACATGGCGGGAATTGTAGAGGAGCGCTTAGCATCTATTAAAGCTCCGATTAAAGTTGCTGTTATGGGATGTGTTGTAAATGGGCCCGGTGAGGCTCGTGAAGCTGATTTTGGTATTGCTGGTGGTAATGGTCAGGGTATTGTTTTCCGAAAGGGTGAAGTTATCAAGACCGTGCCAGAAGCTGAATTAGTAGATACATTATTTAGAGAAATTGATCAATATTTAGAAAACTTAAATGAGGAGTCTTTATGTTAGCCACTAAATTATATGCACCTACATTGCGTGAGGTTCCATCTGACGCTGATGTAGTTAGCCAACAGCTTATGCTTCGCGCAGGTTTTATGCGCAAAACTGCAAATGGTTTATATAGCTTTTTGCCATTGGGGTGGAGAAGTATCAAAAAAATTGAAGCCATTGTACGAGAAGAAATGGATCGTGCTAGTGCTCAAGAAATCATGATGCCTATCTTACAACCTGCAGAAATTTGGAAAGAGTCTGGCCGTTGGAATGCATATGGCGCAGAAATGATGCGTATTAATGATCGTCATGATAATGAATTCTGCTTGGGGCCAACTCATGAAGAGATGATCACCACACTTGTTAAAAATGAGATCAATTCATATCGTCAACTACCAGTAAATTTATATCAAATTCAAAGTAAATTCCGTGATGAACGTCGTCCGCGTTATGGTTTAATGCGCAGTCGCGAATTTATTATGAAAGATGCATACTCCTTTGATGTGGATGAAGCTGGTTTAGATGAATCTTATAAATCTATGTATGATGCATATACACGTATTTTCACGCGTTGTGGTCTTACATTCCGTCCGGTAGAAGCTGACAGCGGTGCTATCGGGGGTAGTGGCACACATGAGTTTATGGCAATCGCAGAAGCTGGTGAAGCTGATATTGTGTATTGCACAAAATGTGACTATGCTGCCAATATTGAAATTGGTAAACCTGGTATTATGAAACAGGAAGAAGAAGCACTTCAAGAGTTATCTATTGTGGACACTCCAAATGCAAGTACTATTGAAGCTGTTGCAGAAATGCTTAATTTGCCATTACATAAAACGATTAAAGCCGTAGTATTTTCTATTGATGGTAAAGTTGTGTTAGCTATTGTTCGCGGTGACCATGAAGTAAATGAAGTAGCAGTACAACATGCTGTACTTGGTTCCGTAGAGCCTGAAATGGCTACACCAGAGGAATTAGAAAAAGTAGGCTTAACAGCTGGCTTTATAAGTCCTGTTGGGTTAAAACAAACAGAAGAGTTTGCTATTGTTGTGGATGAATCTGTTATGGAAACGTACAATGTTTGTGGTGGTGCAAACAAGAAAGATGCACACTATATTAACATTAACCCTAAACGTGACTTTAATGTAGAAGATATCATTGTTGCACCAATTCGTTTAATTACAGATGATGATGTTTGTCCAACTTGTGGTGGTACATTAGAACATGCTAAAGGTATTGAAGTAGGTCAAGTATTTAAATTGGGTACAAAATACTCTGAAGCTTTACAAGCTACATTCTTAGATCAAAATGGTCGCCCTAATCCAATGATTATGGGGTGCTATGGTATTGGTGTATCTCGTACATTAGCTGCAGCTATTGAGCAGTACCACGATGAAAATGGTATCATTTGGCCACGTGCTATTGCTCCATTTGAAGCCGTTATTGTACCTATTAATGCAAAAGATGAAGCTTTGATGTCTACAAGTCAAACAATTTATACTGCATTACAAGATGCAGGTGTAGATGTGTTACTTGATGATCGTAAGGATCGAGCTGGTGTAAAATTCAAAGATGCTGATTTAATTGGCTATCCACTTCGAATTACAGTAAGTAAAAATACACTTGAAAATAATGAAGTAGAAATTCAAATCCGTAAGTCTGGTGAAGCGATTACATGTGCAATCGATTCTGTAGCGACTAAGGTTACTGAATTACTTCAAGATTTATAATTAAATTGCGATTCTAGTGAATGCTCATTAGGGTCGCAATTTTTCTATCTCATCTTGAATAAATTAGCTAAATCAGTCATAATTAAAAGATAGGATAATTGTAATGGGAGGTGCTCTATGCTTGTTGATTTTCACATGCATTCTATCTATTCTGATGGAGTTAAAAGTCCAGAAGAATTATTACGTCATGCTTTAGATTGTAATCTATCTATGATGGCTTTAACTGATCATGACGAAATTGATGGCATAAAAGCATTGCGTGCCGCTCAAAAGCAATTAGATCCGGAAAAAACTATTAAAATTATTAATGGTTGTGAATTTAGTGCTGACTATAAAGATAAATCTATTCATATTCTGGGATATCGTTTTGATGAAACAAATCAAGAATTAAAAGACTTTATTCAATATTTTAAAGCAAAACGAGAAGAACGGATTGATGAGATTATCAAACGTTGTAATAATGCTGGATATGTTATATCAAAAGATGACCTACTTAAAAAATTCCCTAAAACGCAAGCTTATGGGCGTCCACATATTGGACAGTTATTAATTGATGGTGGTTATGCTAAGGATATTAATGAGGTATTCAAAGGTATTCTTCGAAAAGATAGCCCATGCTATGTACCTAAGGTAAAGGTTGAGGTTCCGCATATTATTGATATTATTCATAAAGCTGGTGGCCTTGCCGTTATGGCCCATCCTAAACTAGTAACTAGTGATGAATATGTAGTAGAAATGTTAGCCTATGATTTTGATGGTATGGAGGTTTACCATACTAAACATAACGATGATGATGTGAAACGATATAAAGCATTAGCTAAAGAACATAACTTGTTTATTACAGGTGGTTCTGATTATCATGGTATTCCAGGTAAAGCACCAGATCAATTTGGCGATTACTTGGTATCCGCTGAAAATGTATCAGAATTTATTAGTTTGTTATAAATAATGAGGTTGACTATGGAAGTCGTTGCATTTGTAGGTAGTAGTGGCACTGGTAAAAGCCATCGTGCGCTCGTAGTTGCTCATGAAAATAATATTGAATGTATCATCGATGATGGCATTTTAATTCATGATAATAAGATTGTAGCTGGCTTTTCTGCAAAGAAGGAATCTAGCCGATTAAAAGCTGTTCGTCGTGCCATTTTCCAAGATGAAGTGCAAGTAAAATCAGTACGTGAGCAATTAGATAAAATCAATCCTAATAAACTTATGATTATTGGTACATCCGATAATATGGTTAAAAAAATTACGAAAGCATTAGGCTTGCAAGATCCTGATCGATATATTCGCATTGAGGACGTTGCTACACCTAAAGAAATTGAAAAGGCACAACATGCTCGTCTAAAAGAAGGTAAACATATTATTCCAGTTCCAACGATGGAATTGAAACCTCACTTTAGAGGGTACTTAATTGATCCAATCAAAACTATGTGGCGTCGACGTACATTAAAAAAACAAGACCAAGATACATTGGGGCAAATTGGGTCAGAAGGCTTTGAACGTTCTGTAGTACGCCCTGCTTTCAGCTATTATGGACGACTCACCTTTGATGATGATGTAATTATTAAATTGATTCGCAATGGCCTTAAAAAAGTAGCTGGTGTTGATGAGTCTAGTGTTATTTCTTTTAAAAAAGGTGATAAAGGCCAAAATGGTCTAGTTGTAGATATGGCTGTTGTTATTGAACATGGTTATCCTGTTAAATCATTAATGCAACAAGTGCAAAAGTCTGTTCGTAATGAAATCGAATATATTACAGGCATGTCTATTGAACGGATGTCCATAAAAGTTAAAAATATTATAGAAACAAAACGTAAGATTGTTAAAGTATAGGAGTTAGAATGAAGTCTTATTATATTTACACCTATGGTTGTCAAATGAATACTGCTGATTCTGAGCGCTTATCGCATCAGTTAGAATCTGTTGGCTATACACCTACAGAGGACGTAGAAACTGCAGATTTAATTTTGTTAAATACTTGTGCAGTGCGTGAGAATGCAGAAACTAAAGTCTATGGCCGCATAGGTGAGCTAATGAGACTGAAGAGAAAAAATAAAAACTTAATTCTTGCTGTTACAGGATGCATGGCACAGAAGAATCAAGCAGAAATGTTTAAGCGCGCTCCCCATATTGATATTGTCTTAGGTACTCATAATATTCAACATATTAATGAAATGATTGAAGAGGTACAACGAGGTCATACACATCAAATCAATGTGGATATGGATAATTCTGTACTACCTGAATTGGAAGCGAAACCTAATGGCACCTTTTATGCATGGGTACCTATTATGAATGGATGCAATAAGTTTTGTACGTACTGCATCGTTCCTCACGTTCGTGGTAGAGAAATTAGTCGTCCTGTAGAAGCCATTGTAAAAGAGGTTACTGAACTAGGTGCAAAAGGGTTTAAAGAAATCACGTTATTAGGACAAAATGTAAACTCTTACGGTTTAGATTTCAAAGATGGTACTGATTTTGGTACATTAGTTGATGCCCTCGATGGTATTCCAGGAATTGAACGTATTCGCTATATGACAAGTCATCCTCAAGATATGACTAAATCTATGATAGATGCACTTGGGCGTTCCTCTAATATCGTTACCCATTTACATTTACCAATTCAATCAGGTTCAGACCGTATTTTGAAGAAAATGAACCGTCATTATACAGTGGAGCATTATAAAGAATTATTGTCGTACTGTCGTGAGAAAATTAAAGATGTAGTGGTTACTACAGATATTATTGTAGGCTTCCCAGGGGAAACAGAGGAAGATTTCCAAGCTACTTTACAACTCTTAAAAGATGTTCGTTATGATATGGCATATACGTTTATCTATTCTAAACGTTCTGGTACGCCAGCAGCGACTATGGATGATCAAGTTCCAGAAGAAGTTAAACGTGTACGTTTACAAACATTGATGGATGTACAAAATGAAATCTCTTATGAACTAAATAAACCTATGGAAGGGCAAGTGTTTGATATTATTGTAGAGGGGCCAAGTCCTCGTGATGAAGATATGTGGTTTGGTCGCACATCGGGCAATAAAATGGTATTATTCCCGAAAGACGACTCTTTATCAATTGGCGAAACCGTACCAGCCTATATTGATAAAGCACAAACTTGGGTTTGCTACGGTACAATACAAAAGGGGTAAGTATGGCAAAAAAGCAAACACCTATGATGGAGCAGTATTTAGATATTAAATCTAGATATTCTGAAGAATTACTGTTCTTTCGTTTAGGTGACTTTTATGAATTATTTAATGATGATGCATTAATTGCATCTCGTGAACTTAATATAACCTTAACCGGTCGCCCAACAGGAGATGAGGAACGCACACCAATGTGTGGCGTTCCTTTTCATGCTGCTGAAAGTTATATAGAAACATTGGTAAAAAAAGGTTATAAGGTTGCTATTTGTGAACAATTAGAAGATCCTAAAGCAGTTAAAGGCATCGTTAAGCGTGATGTTATTAAGGTCATCACACCAGGGACTGTAATGACTGAAAATGGTAATGATGCACGATCAAACAACTTTTTAGCGTTATTTTATATGGTAAAAGATGCATGGATACTCGTATTTTCTGATGTATCTACAGGGGAAGTTATTTGGCATCGCATTACTGATTGTGAAAAACGAAGCGATATGTTTGATGCTCTCAGCATGTATCGTCCAAGTGAAATTATATTGCCTGAGGGAACAGTATTACCGCAAGATATAAAAGACTTTATGGATAATCAATTCAGTAATATTGTATTATCTCCATTTAGTACATATCATACACAGCGCGAAGTAGCGGAAAAGGCTGTTACTCACTTTGGTGATCTAGGTCTCATGGAAGAGGATGTATGGGAAGCTTTGGGCTATATGCTCTTATATTTAGAGGATATCATTAAGTCTGAAATTTCTCACATTAACTATGTTCATCAATTGAGTGTCGGAAATCGTTTGATTTTAGATACATCTTCTTTGCGCCATTTAGAGATTACTCATAACTTACGTGATGGTGGTCAAAAAGGTACATTACTTGATGTACTTGATCGTACATTGACACCAATGGGGGCTCGTCTTTTAAAACAATGGCTCGAAACTACGTTGACGGATGTTAATCAAATTCAGCGTAGACAAGCCGCTGTAGCAGAACTGATTACACGTGGTGCAGAACGTTCCCATATCCGTAGCTTACTGGACTGCATTTATGATTTTGAGCGTATTGTAGGACGTGTAGAAACTGGATCTGTGTCCCCAAGGGACTTAACAGCACTTCGTGAATCATTAGCTGTTTTACCAGATATTAAAAATGTATTAAGTACATGTGCCAGTTTATCATTAACTTCTATCAATGATTGTATTCAAGATCATAAAGATATTTATGACCTATTATGTCGTGCTATTGCTGATCAGCCTGCACTGACATTAAAAGAGGGTCGAGTTATTAAGGATGGTTTTAATCCGGATTTAGATGAACTACGTTCATTGGCTACGAATAGCGAACAATGGTTAGCCAAGATGGAAGCTGATATTAAAGAGGCTACCGGTTTATCTAAAATTAAAACTGGCTATAATAAGGTGTTTGGTTACTATTTTGAAGTATCTCATAGTAAATCTGAACAAGTACCGGATTATTTCATTCGAAAACAAACTTTAGCCAATGCAGAGCGTTATATTACACCGGAATTAAAAGAGTTTGAAATCAAAATTCTCAGTGCTAAAGATAAGATAATCGCCTTAGAACATGAACTATATCAACAATTACGAAATGATATTAAACTCGTTATAAAAGATGTACAAGAGACAGCTCGTGCTCTTGCTGAGCTTGATGTATTAGGTTCCTTAGCACTTGTAGGCTATGAAGAGAATTATATTTGTCCTACCATTGTAATGAATGGACAAATTAATATTCGCGATGGTCGTCATCCTGTTATTGAAAAATTCTTAAAACGTGAGGTCTTTGTACCGAATGATATCGTTTTAAATCATGATGATGAGGAGTTCTTGCTCATTACAGGACCTAACATGGCAGGTAAATCAACGTATATGCGTCAAGCGGCAATTTTAATGATTATGGCTCAAATCGGATCTTTCATTCCTGCTCGGGAGGCATCTATTTCACCTGTAGATCGTATCTTTACGCGCGTAGGTGCAAGTGATGATATTTCTACTGGTCAAAGTACGTTCATGGTAGAAATGAAAGAGGTAGCATATATATTAGAAAATGCCACACACAATAGCTTGATTATTCTCGACGAAATTGGTCGTGGTACGAGCACCTTTGATGGATTGAGTATCGCCCAAGCTGTAGTGGAGCATATTTGTAAGCATATTCATGGCAAGACATTATTTGCTACACATTACCATGAGTTAATCTGTTTAGAAGAAAGCTATAGTAAATTAAAAAATTATACTGTAGCAGTAAAAGAAAAAGGTAAGGATGTGGCCTTCTTGCGCCGTATTATTAGAGGTGGTGCAGACCGTAGCTATGGTATTCATGTAGCTAGATTGGCAGGCTTACCGAATTCTGTATTAAAACGAGCAGAAGTAATTTTGGAATCCTTGGAAGATCAAAGTCATGATGCTAGTGATTTAAATAATCGTGTGATTGGCGGTCAACCTACTAATGTGGTTAAACCAACCACTAAACAAGCGAGTGATTCTCCACTAGGTAACTTATTTACTCATTCAGTAGTTGATAGCTTACTGGAAGTGGATGTAATGAGCATGACACCTATTGAAGCATTAAATAAATTATATGAACTACAAGAGGAGGCTCGTAAAGGAGGCGGGAAATAATGGCTACCATTCATGTATTGGATGAAACCACAATCAATAAGATAGCTGCTGGTGAAGTCGTTGAGCGCCCCGCATCAGTTATTAAAGAGCTCATTGAAAACTCTATCGATGCTTCTGCTACTAATATAGAGGTAGAAATTGGAGATGGTGGTGTGGCGTATATGCGCATTACCGATAATGGCATTGGTATGACTGAAGAGGATGCGCGGTTAGCAATCTTACGCCATGCTACATCTAAAATTCAGCATGTAGAGGATTTATTTGATATTGCATCCCTCGGCTTCCGTGGTGAAGCATTGGCTAGTATTGCCTCTGTATCTCATTTTTCCATGACTACACGTAAAGCAGATGCTGATTTAGGGACTCGTATTACCGTAGATGGTGGTACTTTTACCGATTGTATTCCTTACGGTGCAGCACCTGGCACAACAATTGAAATTAGAGATCTGTTCTATAATACGCCAGCCCGTCGTAAATTCTTGAAAACGGAACGCACAGAATCTTCTAAGATTCAAGATATTGTAGGCAAATTAGCTCTTAGTAATCCACACATTTCCTTTAAGCTCATTATCGATGATCGAGTGGCTATTATTACGCCTGGAAATGGCAATATTGGTGATACTGTAGCTGCCCTATATGGCTATAAAACTAAGGATGATATTTTCACTGTTGCTTATGAAAGTGACTCTATCTATATCGACGGTGTGGTGAGTAAACCTACACTTCTAAAAAGCACGAGAATTTGGCAGACTATTATCGTTAATAACCGCGTTATTTCTGATAAAACTATAATGAAGGCTATCGATAATGCATATCACGCATTATTGCCGAAAAATGGTCATCCTTTAGTAGTTCTAAATATTACTGTTCCTGCTGAGATGGTTGATATTAATGTCCATCCTCGTAAGAGTGAAGTAAAATTCTCTGATGATAAGATTATATTTAAAGCCGTTTATCATGGTATTTTAAATGCCTTAAATAATCCTCTCCATGAGCGTTATGAACGCGAATCATCCTCTTATATGAGTGGTATAGTCACTAATGGAGTTGACTTCAATAGTAACAATAGGGATAGTAATAGTAGTTCATCTTCCGCTGGCAATAGTACGTATGATTCGTATCGAACACCTTCTGTGGTAGAAGATGAGATGCAGTCTGCTGAACATATAGCAACAGCGGTAGATTTTGATAAGGTCTTTGGTGGACGACGTACAAAAGGGTATGAAGTCATGCGCAGTGAAACTGCGCAGTTTGTGGAGAATCTTAAAACTAAGGGCTACACACCACCTGCGCCAAAGGCGACGTATGAACAGTCTTCCTTTACAGATGAAAGTTTTGATGCTGTCCCTACCGAATATACTAGTTATACGAAAGAGGATGTAGAAAGATTTAAGTCCTTAGCTCAAGATATTCGGGAAGATAATACAGAAGAACGTACGATTCAAAATTCTGGATTCTTACCTATGGGACAAGTTGCGTCTTGTTATATTTTGGCTAAAAAGGGTGATGATCTCTATATTATAGATCAACATGCGGCCCATGAACGTGTACGTTATGATAAGCTTTGTAAGTCCTCTGAAGCAATTCCTATGCAATCTATTCTAGTACCTCAATATAGTGAGGCCACAGATGATGAAATGAATTTAGTAGAGGAAGAACGAGAAACATTACTTGATCTTGGATTTGATGTCGAATTAGGTGGTCCTACAAAGATAAAACTTGTAGGCGCTCCTGTAGATTTAGTAGAATCTAAGGCGTTTGAAATTCTCCAATATGTATTTTCTTACTTACATGACCACCAACAACCTACAAAGGCTCAGTTGCGTCATGAAATGCTAGCCTATGCATCTTGTAGAGGGGCCATCAAGGCAGGTCATAACCTTAATATGTATCAAATGACTACCTTAATTGAGGATTTATTTAGTACTGAAAAGCCTTATGTATGTCCTCATGGTCGACCAACAATTATTAAATTTACACCTGATGAATTAGGTAAATTATTCTTACGGTCTTAATATGAATATTTTAACTACATCTCAAAAATCTAATGAGGCCATTCAGGAGGAAGCCAAGGCATTGGCTTCCTCTATGCATATGACCTATATAAAACGTGGAAAATCATCTATACCGGCATTATTTAGAGAATATCAATGTGAATATATTGCAGTTCTTTCAGGATCTGAATTAACCATCCATTTTCCTGAAAATAAGCAACATAGCTTTCACCTTTCCATGGCACAACTACGTATATTACGTATAGAACGTGGTGAAGGAGATCATCTAGTTAATGCTGTTCAAACTATTCTGGATAAAAAAGGCATACTTGATGGACAGCAGTTTACATTTCTCGACTCTACTATAGGCCTAGCTAGTGATAGCATTATTGTTAGTTATGCTTTTCCTAATGTAGAGATACAAGGATTAGAAGGTTCGTTTCCTATATGGCTTGCTACTTCCTATGGATTGGCTCATTATATTCATAGTGAGGATAGTGTAACAAATGCGTTACGACGTATTCAGGTACAACATGCGACCTATGAAAACTATTTACCTAACCTATCAGATAATAGTGTAGATATTATTTATTTTGATCCCATGTTTGAAGTGCCTGTAGAGGAAAGTCCACAATTTAAGCCGCTTCGTGGTCATACTGTAGAAAGTCACATTGATGATATAATTATGTCGCAAGCTATGCGCGTTGCTAGATATGGTGTTATTATAAAAGAACGACCCTTTAGTTCGGTCTTTCAAAAGTATCCACCTCATCAATGGGTGGGGGGAAAGTATAGCCGCATAGGCTATGGTGTATATATGAAGGAGTTATTGTGAATCCCTTAATTACCATCGTTGGACCTACGGCGGTAGGCAAAACTGATCTTACCTTGGAATTAGCTGAACAACTTAATGCTGAGGTTATTTCTGGTGATGCTTACCAAGTATATAAACAACTCAATATTGGTACCGCTAAACCATCGATGGATGAACTTAATAGGGTAAAACATCATCTCATTGATATACTAGAACCAAATGATTCATATTCGGTATCTATTTTTCAAGACCAAGCGAAAGAGATTATCGCTAGTTTAAAAGATCAGAATATTCTTCCTATTTTATCTGGTGGCACAGGACTGTATGTTCAATCATTATTGGAGAACTATAACTTTAATGATGTTAAGCCTGATGAAAATTTACGAGCAAAACTTGATGAGCTTTATAATACAAAAGGTATTGAAGGCTTACGAGACTATGCTTTCACATTAGGTAAAGAACATAATATAGAGATACAATATAATGACAAACATCGTTTGTATCGGGCTATTGAGATATTGCATCATGGTGATGTAGATTCATTACGTAATCAAACAAAAGATGGTGTATCTTATAAAGGACCTGTTATAGGTCTTATGAGAGACCGTGATAAGTTATATGAACGCATTAATTTACGCGTTGATATGATGTTTGATGCAGGTTTGATTGAAGAAGTAGAGCAACTTCTTAAATCTGGAGTAAATCCAGATTGCCAAGCTTTTAAAGGCATTGGTTATAAAGAGGTTGTAGAATATATAAATGGCCGTATTACACTTGATGAATGTCGTGATTTAATCAAGAAGAATACACGACATTTTGCAAAGCGCCAAATTACTTGGTATAAACGTATGCCATATATTGAATGGATACATATTGATAACGATACATCTAAAGATTTTATATTTAATAAAGCTATGGATTTAATCCGTAGAGAAGG